>OLIR01000038.1_pt1 | contig 122659 bp, 78 predicted proteins | sample 1609741 | NCBI WGS metagenome assembly OLIR01 (sample SAMEA4350169, study PRJEB24818) | metagenome | biome: human; feature: gut; material: faeces | place: Denmark | collected 2013-09
CTTGGTGGGGTAAGGGGATGAAATGGCTTGTCACGAGAAATACAGCAATCAAATAAAGCCCCAAGACACCATAATGACAATTTTGAGTCCGACAAGCGATTTATTGAAACAGTTGCGGAATTAAGGTTTTATGGTTTTTGTATCAAAAATCATAGTACAAAGGTTTTTGATGCATGCAAGGTTTTTCGGTGTGTATGTTTTGCTGTTTCAGCCTGATTTTTGTGCGAATTAAGTTTTTAGTGAAAAAATATTTAATGAGTTTTTATCCTTAGTTTATATTTTGTTCTAAGTCTGTCATGTTTTTTCTGAAATTGTAACATATTTTTTTTAAATATTTGAGCGCTATATTTCTGATTTTTGCCGTTGCCGTTTTCTTAACGGCATACTTCTTTCATGTTTTTGCGGCATGCTTTTGCTGTTGGAATGTTTTTAGTGAAAACAGATTTTTATTTACATCAGTTGGGTTATGGGCATGTGGTATATCGGTCAGTCTTTGCCGGTTTGCCTTGTACATGTTTTCATGTTGTATTTATCACCAATAGGTGATGCTGCTGCGCATGTTTTAATCTTAAAGTAGACTTAATTTTTCTGCCGTCATATTATTTTTCTGTTGCCGTCTTGCTGCCTGCTTTTATTGACAAGTCAGCTAATTTTATGAGAAGGAAAATGGTAATCAGCTCAGTATAAGACAATTTTTTGATGAATCCTGACGGCAGATAGAAGCGTTGTCATGCATTTTATATTTAATGCCTTTCGGCTGTGGCTTATTAAGGGCGTGTATGCTTATTCTTGCTTTGCTGTTTGCAGTATTGTCTGGCTGCATATATTTGGGTCTTGAAAATAATGGATGACATACAGACACACTGTAAGGATTTTTCGTAAAATCAGAACGGTTAACGCTTCCAGAATGGCGGTGCTCATCATGAAACCGGATTTTTGACCATAGATGGCGCAAAATTTAGCGTTTTGTGTAAGTGGCTGATATTATGTGTTTTAGTTCCATTTTGGCTTTGTTGTGTATGTGTTAAATAATATTACTATGCCGTTTACGGGGCAAAAGTGGCATGTTTTTTACTTAAAAGTGATGCTTTTTTGCTTCAAAACCGGTGCTTTTAGCATGGCAAAACCATTGTTTTTGCATGTTTTAGGTGTGCCTATTGTGAACAATAGTTAATAGACTGGTGGATTTTATTGTTCCCGTTTAACTTATATTATATGTTGGCTTTCTGTAATGAAAAAATATAATGTCCTGATTTTTTACCGCCTTCAGCGCCTGTTTTTGTTCTTGTCCTGACGTCATGATCTATCCATGTTTTGCCTTGTGTTGCTTTGATTGTTGCAGGCTTTTTACCAGTGAATCATGATGAACGGATGGGGGAAGGCGGGCATTGTTAAGAATAGCAGGTGGCGTGATGCTGGCGCAAGGCAAAAAGACTGTGCCGTGTCGTGATGTGGCGACGTGGCCGGCAGAATGAAGACTGGTGGCAGATAGGGCGTAGTGCGCCTGATGCGAGCCTGATTTAGCCCTTTCTCTTGTCTATGGCAAATGGTCATATGGTCATGATGCCGGCTTGCAGAAAGCCTAAGGCGGTATATCTTTGCACGGTTGGCGGCTGTGTATATAAAAATAATAAGGTGCACGGCCGATAGCCTATGCACCTTATTGATAAGATAAATCGCTGTATCAGAATTATTATTTTCCGTTCATCCACATGTCTCCTGTGAAGTCCTCGCTTATGTCCTTGCCTGCTATACCGTCGCATACACCCTTGTAGGCTGTCTTGCGGGCATAGTTCTTGTCAAAGATGTTTGGTGCGTCGTCAGGATACCAGTAAGTGTGCTCGTCGGCAGCATCAGAGAGAGTCCACAGTGTTATTCCGCCCTGCTGTGCCTCAGGTATGTTTGCCTTGTATGATTCTATGATCATCTGATATACGTCCGATTGTGTCTGCAGGTCGTCGGCTGTAGGCGATGTCGTGCCGATTCTTACGTCGAGCTCGCTTATCCTTATCAGTTTGCCTGTAGCAGCAAGCGTCTGGAACATAGCGTCAATCTGCTCTTTGGTTATCGACTTGCCGTCTACGTGCATCTGTGTGCCTATACCGTCAACCTTTACGCTTCCGTTCTCGTCGATGTATTTTACGAAGTTGATGAGCTCTGCCAGTTTTGCCGGACTTGTCTCCAGGTTATAGTCGTTTACATAGAGTTTGGCGTTTGGAGCGTATTTGCGTGCAAGTTCGAATGCTTTTGTAGCATATTCCTTGCCGATGTAGTAGCCCCAGTAGAAGTGGCCTGACTCCCAGTTGAGGTTGAAGCCGCTTTCAGGATCTTCAACAGGCTCGCTGTCGCCTTCGCTGAAGTTGCCCTCTATGCCGCGCCATTTAGGTGTACCGTCGGTTATAGGTTCGTTTATCACGTCCCATCCGCTTATTCTGTTGCCCAGATGTTCTGCCATGCCCTTAATCCAGCTCTCCATAGCTCCGAGCAGGGCTGCCTTTTTCTCTTCAGGTGTCTTGAACTTGTAGGTTACAGACGAAACCTTTGCAGGGCCGCGCTTAGCTGATGCCGATCCGCCTATTTCCTCGCCGAACTCAACGTCGTCGATGTAGTAGGTTCCTGCCACCTTGCCGAAGTTGATGAGCACTCGGTTCAGGTTGTCCTTTGTGCAGGTATAGTCATACTCACATGTTGTCCATTCTGTGCCTACGCTGAATGAGTGGTATCCCTCGCCAGAGTAGTCGCTGCTGTTCTGTGTGGCAAACTGCAGTGTGCCGGCAGGAGTGCTGGCCTTAGCCTTAAATCTTATGATGTATTTCTTTCCTGCTACGAGCGGGTCGGTCAGGTCGTAAGCCAGCTGTGCCGAATAGTCGTCGGCATCGCTTGGGTTAACCATTACGAGTCCGTAGCTTCCGTCATATCCTGCACCTTCCTGCACCTCTGTTGTAGAGCTGTTGCCCCAGCTGCTCCAGTGGTCTTTTGTGCCGCTCTCGAAGTCGCCGTTCTGAATGACGTTGGCGATGTCGCTTCCCGGAGTAACCTCCACTGTAGGTGCGATGAGCGATTTCAGATATGTCTGGTTCTGCTGAGTGTGCCATATAAAGTTGTGGCCGTATATGTCAATGTCTGAAGGCACCTTTGCCAGGAATGCGTCAATCGTGGTGAACTTCAGGCTACCGTCGTTCTGAACAACTGAGCCGTGCTTCATGGCGTTGCCTGTAACAAACTGCTGGAAGTTGTCGTTACATCTGTTCACATAGGCCGTGTCGTCAGAGATATATTTGTCTGCTCCGAGTCCCAGACCGAGCTTTACGTTAGGCATATACTGTGCCATGTAGGCCTTGATGTTGTCGTAGTTGGCAATCTTCTCCTGGAGTGAGAGTGGAATCTCGTCTGATACAACCGGATAATGTCCGTCCGGCGTGTGCCAGTCCATCTTCTCGTCGTAGCATCCTGTGAGGAGTAACGGGGCTGCCAGCACCGGTATGATTATTTTATTCAGTTTCATGATATTACTTTTTTGTTGTTTTGTTTTTTTATTCTGCTCCGGTGTGTTTGTTTGCACCGGAGCAGGCGGTGTATTGTTTATTCTTCTTCGTCGGGGAAGTCTGATATTACTTCGCTCTTGCAGGGCACTACACGCCAATTGTCGATGTAGATGTGCTGCTTGAAGATTGTGGCTGTTACGCTAAGACCGTCGAACACGAAGTCGGTGTTGATGAAGCCCATTCCGAAGTTGCGGTATGTGGCTGCGTTGCGGTCTTCAACAACTTCTCTGAATGTGGGCGACTTGCCTTCTTCAATCTCGCTTGCATATTTCTTGAACTCGCTGAACGGTATTGTAACTGTCTGCCATCCAGCTGTCTTGAACGGAATGGCCTTGCCGTCCTGTATCCAAGGGCAGTAGAAAGCTGTCTGCTTGCCGTCGGCATCATCGTCAGAACCTATACCGCCGAAGTTGAAGTTGTTCATGAGGCAGAGCTGTATGTGGCCTGTGCCTACCCATGCTTCAGGAACGTAGATGTCAAACTGGAAGGCTACGTCGGTGAGCAGTGTTGTGTCGGGTATTACAGAGTACATGCGGCTCCAGTCGTCCATCGGGTCGTCGTTGCCGGCTGTCCAGCATTCTGTTGCGCGGCTCTTGCCGGCTGCGATGCCGTTGCTCAGCAGACGTGAGGGCACAAAGTCGATCACCTTGCCGCGGCCGCTGTTGAGCGGGTCGTCAACCACGTCTTCGCTTCCGAGCATGCTGCCTGTCTCGCTCCAGCTCCAGAAGCCCTGGCTGCCTTCGCCGTCGAAGTTGAGCACCATACACTTGTCGTTGTTGAAGTATTCTGCCGACTTGGCTGTTCCGTTGGCACACTCTATTGTTATGGCGCCGTATCCCTGAATGCTGTGAGGCATTACGAACGAGAACCATTCGCCGTCTTCATCTTCAGGAGCATTGGTTATTGCGTTTCCTGTTATCTCTGTTCCGTCGGGCAGTGTAACCTTTGAAGTCTCCTGAAGGTTGGCTCCGTACACTGTAACCGTCTCGCCCGGCATAGGCAGCGTGTTGTCGATGCTGGTTATCGAGGGAGATGCGGCACGTATTGTGAAGGTGTAGACATATTCAGTGCCTCTCTTCACGAAGCGTATCGTGTTGCGCACGCTGTCTGGAGCGTCTGATACGGGAGTGTCAGTGTCGATGCTCAGTATCAGGTTGTTGTCTGTAACGTAGGCATTGTTGAAGTAAGTGTCAAAGCCGTTGATGTATACCTTCTGCATGCCTCTGAATCCAGAACCTGATATGCGTATGGTTTGGCCAAGGCGGGCAAATTCTACGGGGCGGTCTTTTACCGTGGCTTCGGCATCTTCAAGATATACTTGCAGCACGCTTATAGGTGCGCTGTCTATCGCATCGTCGTCATCGTTGCATGATACCAGTCCGGTTGTAACGAATGCGAGGCATAAAAGCCATATATTTTTAAACATTTTCATAATGAAATTCCGTTTTTATTTTGTTTTGCTGATAATTTTAGTTGAACAGGCTTTCTTCTGAAACCTCACGCTCTCCGAACTCATAAGGAACGGTCTGTATGTTGCCGTTGGCGTCGCTCTTGAGATACGGGTTGCGGTTCTGGTCGGTGTCAGAGTAGGGCAGCAGCAGGTTCTTCTCTGTTGCTGTTGCAACACCCTTGCCCGGAGCTACATAGTCTTCGCTGAGCTTGTATTCATGAGTAGAACTGTCGTAATAAGATGCGTTGCGGTTCTGGTTGTTCACGTAGTTTACAACCTCCTGCTGCTTGTAGTATGCACGTCTTACGAGGTCGTACCAGTACTGTCCTTCAAAGGCCAGCTCCATGCGGCGCTCGTGGCGCAGGTCTTCATATGTGAGCGAAGTCTTGGCGTTGAGTCCGGCACGCTTGCGCACTTCGTTGAAGTAATAGAGCGCTGTTGCGTCTGTTGTAGATGCGTTGTTGCCCAGAATAGCTTCGGCAAGGTTGAGGTATACCTCAGCCAGGCGCAGCATGTGGGTGTTGATGCCTGAGCTCTGCTTGTAGCTTACGCCGTTGTCGTCGTGTGTGCCTACAACATACTTCTTGATGTTTGCACCCTGAGAACCTGCATTCTCTGTTACTCCGTAGGTGTAGCCGCCGCCCTTTGTGTACATGTCGGGATAATATTCGCCGTACCATGCAACGCTCTCATGCTTGCGCAGGTCGTTGTTCTCATATTCGGTAAAGAGGTCGTAAGAAGCGTATGTGGCACCTCCCCAGTTGGTTCCGTCTGTAACCATTGTTGACCATCCGAAGTAAGCGGTGATTGTCTGGTTGCATCCCCATCCGATAGCGTCGGTTGAGCCTTGGTTCCACAGCAGTTGGAACATGTCTTCCTGACAGTTGTTGTTCTCAATCTTGAACAAGTCGCCGTAGTTTGTCATCAGCTTGAAGTCAGACTCGTTGATAACCTTCATTGCGGCTTTGCGCGCAAGTTCAAGATAATAGGTGTTGCGTGTTCCGCGGTTGAAGTCGGTAGCCACGTTGTTGCCGTCATACTGTCCTTCTGTGGTCAGACCGGCCATTGACAGATATACTCTTGACAGCATGCCGTATGCGCTGTATTTGTTGATACGTCCGCTCTCAGGAGATGTTGCGGGCAGGTAGGCAGCAGCATATTCGAGGTCGCGTATTGCAAACTCCATAACGTCAGCTCTCGGGTTTGCCGGTACAACATAGTTGTTTACGAGGTCGCTTGTCCTGGTGTATATTATGGCATTTCCCCAAAGAGATGCGATATACCAGTAGGCCACGCCTCTCATGAATCTTGCCTCAGCCACGCCTCTTGTCTTGGCTTCCTCGCTTACAGCAGAGGTAGAGTAGGTGAGGATGTTGTTTATTGTGTTGTTTGACTGTGCAACTACAGAGTAAAGAGAGCCCCATGCGTCAGACAATCCCGGGCTTAACGATGTCTCGTTGAAGTTGGTGTACGGGTAGATATAGTCTGAATACTGAGCCGTAAGGTTGTTGGCACGTCCGTCGCCCATGCCGTAGTAGGCCTTGTCGTTGAAGCTCTGCCATACATAGTTGTAAAGCGGATACATGGCCTTGTCGATAGCTTCGTCGCTGTCGAAGAATGTTTCCTGGTTAGGGCTCGTCGTATTTTTCTGGTCAAGGAAGTCGTCGCTGCATGATGTCAGTGCTATTCCGGCTGTCAGGAGCGAGCCTACTAAGAATATTTTTGTTTTCATTTTCTTTCTTGTTAAAATTGTTACTTTCTTTCGCAAATACATTTGTGATTATCAGAATGAGATGTTCAGACCGAAGGTGTAGATGCGCGGTGAAGGATAGCGGCCGTAGTCGAGGCCGGTAAGAAGTGCATCGCCGTACATTGATCCTACTTCAGGGTCGTAGCCGCTGTAGTTGGTCCATGTGTAAACATTCTGCAGGTTCATGTATACCTTGACATTTTCGAGCTTGAGCTTTCTTACGAATGACTTCGGAAGCGTGTAGCCCAGCGAAATGTTCTGCAGACGAATGTAAGAGCCGTCCTCAACATAGAGGTCGCTTACACGGTTGTTGGCATTTGTTGTAGATGCGCTCAGACGCGGCAGGCGTGAGCTCGGGTTGGTTACGTAGAGGTTGCGGAAGTCGTCGTCGGGCAGGTTGGGGTCGATGACGCCAATCTGTGCGTAGTCGGCTGCGCTCTTCAGCAGGTTGCTGTTTACTCTTACGTCCTCGATGTCGCGGCGTGTATAGTTCAGAATGTCGTTGCCGTAGCTGCCGCTGAAGAATATGGTGAGGTCGAAGCCTTTGTAAGAGAATGTGTTGCCGATACCGTAAGTGAAGTCAGGCTGCGGGTCGCCGATGAACGTACAGTCGCTGTTGTTTATCACGCCGTCGCCGTTGATGTCTTCAAATATATAGTCGCCAATCCATGTCTTGTCTTCTCCGATAGAGCTTCCTTCGGGCAATGCCACCGGCTTGACGTTGCCGTCCTTGTCTTTATAGTAGAAGTCTTCTGCCTTCTCGAAGCGTCCGATAACCTTGTAGCCCCAGAACTGTCCTACAGGCTTGCCTTCAACAGTTCTTGTAACAGTGTTGTTCTCGCTTCCTGTCATGAAGGTCTTGTCGATGGTTGCACTTTCTGTGTCGAGCTTGAGCACCTTGTTGCGGTTGAGTGAGAACACGAAGTTGCTGCGCCACTGGAATCCGCCCTTGTCAATGTTTACAGTGTTCAATGTCATTTCGATACCGGTGTTGCGCAGAGAACCTACGTTCTTCCATGGGTTAGAAGCTGCGCCCTGTCCGTATGATCCGAGGTACTCAGGCAGAGGAATCTGCAGCAGCAGGTCTTTGGTCTTCTTGTAGTACCAGTCGAAGATAAACTCGATGCGGTTGTCAAAGAGGTTGAGGTCGAGTCCTACGTTGTATGATGTTGTTGTCTCCCATTTCAGGTCTGGGTTAGCTGTGTTGGCTGTAAGCACACCAGTTCCCCATGGCGTGGTCTTTGAAGACAGCAGAGCCATGTAAGCCCAGTCTGATACGTTCTGGTTACCTGTAGAACCCCATCCGAGGCGGAGTTTGAGGTTGTTGATAACGTCGCTTGTGCCGGCCATGAACTTCTCGTTAGAAACTCGCCATGCAAGTGCTGCTGACGGGAACCATCCCCAGCGGTTGTTCTTTGCGAAGTGAGAACTACCGTCGCGACGCAGTGTCGCTGTGATAAGGTAGCGGTCGTCGTATGAATAGAATGCACGTCCGAAGTAAGAGAACAGAGAGTTGTCGTTCTGTGTACCTGTACCTGTTGAGGCTGTTATGTCACCTGCCGACGGGTCGTGGGCGCTGTTTGTCAGGAAGCCTGTAGCCGTGCTCACCTGTGTCTCCCAGTGAGAGTTGCTCATTTCCTGACCGAGCATAACGTTGATGCTGTGAACCTTGTTGAAAGTGTTCTGATAGGTAAGGATGTTTCTCCATGACCAGTATTTGGTGTCTGTCTTTGTCCATTTACCGGTACGTGTAGAGTTTGTCAGGGCACCGAACTCATAGTCGGGCTCATAATAATAGAACTTGTTGAGATTATAGTCTGTTGAAAGCTCTGTCTTGAAGGTGAGGCCCTTCATCAGGGTTGCCTCGAGGCTTCCGTTTATACGGAAATTCATCTTCTTGTTGTAGTTCTCTCTGATAGATGCTATGGCCACGGCATTTACAGGCATGTAAACGTCGTCCGGACCGTCGAAGCTTCCGTCAGGGCTGGTAACAGCTACTGAAGGCTGCTGGAGCAGGGCATTCATGATGACGTTGTTGTCGGCACCTACTTCCTGCTTTGAGTCAGTCAGTGAGAAGCTCAGGCTGGCTTTGAGCCATTTCTTCACCTGTGCGTCAGTGTTGCCGCGCAGAGTAAGACGCTTGAAGCCTGAACCTATGGCTATACCGTCCTGGTTCATGTATCCTCCGCTTATTGCGTATGTCGCGTTCTGTGTTCCGCCCGTAACAGATATGTTGTGGCTTGTCATCAGAGCGTTGCGGAACAGGGCGTCCTGCCAGTCGGTTCCTTCGCCAAGAGCGTCGGGATTTACGAATGCGTCGTTATATTCAACGATGCCCTCTTCGGCGCGTGCGTTGTGGTGTATGGCATACTCACGCAGGTTCATCATGTCGAGCTTCTTTGCCATTTCCTGCCAGCCGATGTATCCGTCGTAGGTTATAGTGGCTTCGCCAGACTTACCTCTCTTTGTGGTAATCATGATGACACCGTTAGACGCTCTTGCACCATAGATGGCTGTTGCAGAGGCATCCTTGAGCACGTCCATTGACACGATGTCGCTCGGGTTGATGCTGGCAAGCGGGTTGTTACTTGACAATGGGTCGTTGCTGTCTGCTCCCTGTGCGTCAACCACAACACCATCGATGACGAATATAGGCTGGTTGGTTGCATTAAGAGAGTTGACACCACGTATGCGGATACTTGTGTTGGCACCAGGAGTACCTGAGTTTGCCTGAATCTGCACACCTGCAGCACGTCCCTGCAGCACCTGGTCGATACTTGTAGACACGGTCTGCTCTATGGCCTTGTCGTTGATTGACACCATTGAACCTGTTACGTCTGATCTCTTCATCGTTCCGTAACCGATGGCCACAACCTCGTCAAGCATCTTTGAGTCTGGTTCGAGCTTTACGTTTACTTCTTTCTGATTTGTAACCTTTACCTCCTTGTCGGCATATCCGAGGTAGGTGAACGTTACGACTGATCCGGGACTTACCTTTAATGTGTATTTTCCGTCAAGGTCAGTTATTGCACCTGTGGTCGACCCCTTAACCTTTACTGTTGCTCCGATGATAGGGCCGTCGTCATCGGTAACAAGACCCGTGATGGTTACTGTGTTCTGTGCAAATGCCCAAATAGGGAAAATGCTCATCAGAATCAGTAAGCCCAGAGTCTTACATGCTTCTTTTGCGCGTTTCATGATTAATTGTTTAAAATTGTTTGAATTTGGTAAAGTTTTCAACGCCACAAAAGTATGAATTTATGTTTAAAAGTGTATTAATTAATGTTTCAGCAACGTTTCTTAATGTTGCAGACGTGCTGATTTGTGTCGTTTTAGTGGCTTTTTACTCTCTTTTTTGTGTTTTCTTGTTAATAATGTGATTTTTTATCTATTTTTCATGTAGGCTGGTCATATTTTATAGTTATATGATTTTGACCGTTATTTACGCATGCTGATTGTTTCTATATGTTAAAAATATTCTTTGCGGAAGCCATGTTTTTTTGTCGTTTTCCGGTTATTGTGTGTTCTGTCTATGCTGTGCTTTGCAACATGAAATATGTCGGGATGCACGTTTTTCAGTTGCCTTTTTTGAGTAAAAACCGCATGCCTCTTATGCTTTTATGGCTGCCGTTGTCAGGCTCATGTCCATGCCTGCATGGTTGTGTTTTTACGTTTTGTTCATGCTTATTCCTGCATGCAATAATGACCACTCTTTATTTTGAATGACAAAACTCTATGGTTTTTGCATAAAAAAGCGGTCACTTTTGCATCAAAAGTGGCCCGTTTACGACACGTAAACCGGCCACTAACAATTCGAAACACAATAGCTATTGTTTGGTTAATAATTTTTCTGTAGAATAACGCTGAATATTTAGAATGTAACAGAAATAGGTGTAAATGGTTATAATTTTTACGCCTGTTTTTAGATGCCGCCCGAAAAAGCCTTTTATCCGCCTGTGCAGTGATTACGCAACAGCATTGAATTGCTGCATCAGTCAGGTTAGAGTTGAAAGTAAGGGGTATAATATAATAAGGTGTACGGGGCAATCGTCTGACGGGGCATGACCGATAGGGCATAAAAAATACTCTATATTCGCCCTTCAAAATGTCCTTATGGCGTATATAGAGTATTTTTCTGTCGGCCGCTTGCAGGCCTTATTTTTATTGTGAAGCCTTAACCATCTTTGTCTGACGGCAGACTTTTCTGCCTTTTTTAAATTTGCTTGGCTGTTCCCCTTGTCAATACTTATACAGCTTGACGTGCAGAATCTTATATTCGCCTACAGATATGCGGGCGTGGCGTCCCTGATGGCTTTGGTCTCCGTTTTCTCTTCTCAGATATTTCAGCGTTCCGTCTTTGTTTATTGCCACCTCATCCACGTAGCCTATGCCTGCACGCATTCCTTTAAATTTAGGCTGCGTTCCGTTCTGCGTGCCCGTGTTTTGGCCATTCTGGGCAAATCCATCTTCGCCAAGTATCTTTTTTTCTTCTTGTTCCTTCTCGCTGTTTGTCGTAAATTCTACAACGATGCCGTTGCCGGCTATGATGTAGTCCATGTCTGCCAGCTTTATTATAATGCCTCCGCCTTCGGGCCATTCAGAGCCGTCGGTGGCGCGAGGATCCCATGGCAGTGTGAAGTTGTGGCGGCATGTCAGCGTGATGTCTCCGTCTACGATGATGCGTTCGCGGTCGTTGCCGTCAAAGAGCAGTCCGTGTGTCAGGCCCTTGCCCTGATATTTCAGCAGCAGCGGCGACAGCTCTTCCAGCATGGCGTAGCTCTCCTTTATGCTCTTGTGGTCGTCGGCAGAGCCGTGGTCTATGTCGAACGGTGAGAAGCCTATGGCGTCGTGCTCGCCAAAGGCGTACAGCGCACGCACACCACTGTTGCGGCAGAAGCGCGACTCTGGTATGAACAGCGGATTTTCGGGCTGCTTGTACTGGTCGGCCCAGCTCTTGAAGCCTGTGTCGTAGATGTCAGGAGCAAGGATGTCTATGCTGGGTGCGGCGCAGTGCCACAGGTCTACAAGGTGTGCAAGCGGCCCTGCCGACGGATATTCGCCCGGCTTGCGTCCGCGGCTGTTGAGCGCGGCGTTTACATAGAGGGGCATGTCGCAGATGCGGCGGGCCTCGAGAGCCAGCTGTTCAACATATTTTGCATGATAGTAGGCCATGAACACTTCGTCGGCATATATGTCCGTGCCAAACACCTGTGCCCATGTGGCGCCTTTCTTCAGCCTGTTGTTTATAGCGTTGTGGCTGTCTTTTGTCCATTTCTCTGAGCCTGTGAGCATTTTCAGCAGGTGAGGGTGCAGCTTTTTCCCGTTGCTCCTTATATATTTTATAAGGTCTTCGGGCACGGCAGAGCTGAAAGCCTTTTGGGCCTTGTCCGAGTAGTCGCGTGCGTCCTCGAGCATGCCGATTTCGTTTTCAATCTGCATCATTATCACCGTGTTTCGGCTGCTGTCGGCCTCAGATATGAATTTCATCAATTTGCTGAAGGCGTTTTTGTCTGCCTGCAGTATGTTGTCTGAGAATGCGCTGGCAATTTCAAGAGGCTTTCCGCGGTGTGTCATTGCGCGCGGATATTTCCTGGTGTTTTCTTTGAACCATAGCGGTGCATAGCAGCTCATGGAGTTTTTCCATGCTCCAAACCAAAGGAATATTACTTTCAGGTCGTTTTTGCGTGCCTGTTCTATGACAGTTTTCGGCAGCGAGAAGTCAAACTTGCCTTCCTCCGGTTCGATGAGGTCCCATTGTGCCGGCACAAGCACCGTGTTGAGTCCGCGTTCCTTGCATGTGCGCATCACGCTTATTATGTCTGCCTCGCACGTAGCGGCCGAGTTGCTCAGCTCTCCGCACAGCAGGAGCATGGGCTTTCCGCCTACTGTTATTTGTGTGGCAGTGCCCTGTTTCTGCAGCTTTGCCTGTGCATGGGCTTCGCTGCCGCAGAACATGGCCATCATAGCCGACAGGGCTGCGGTGCCTGCCAGATAACTTATTTTGTTCATTGTATGTACTTGCTATTTTGTTATTTCCTGTTTTGAGAATGTCTGAAAATATTTAAGGCACGTGTCGCGCCATTCTTCGGCGTTCTCTACCTGTTCGGCCATTCTTTGGCTTACTTCCATAAAGCGCTGTCTGTCTACATACGGCTCCATCTTGCTCCAAGTCTCGGCAAATCTCTTTGCCTCGGCCACACCGCGGTTGTAGTGGGCGCAGAGGCTCTGCCATAGCGTCGTGCCGTCTTTCATCTTGTGATTCCAGCTTACGTGGTGGAACCACAGCAGATATTCCTCGGGACAGGTGTTGATGTCGTTGTATATGCTGTCGAACGGATGGCGATACTGGCTTACGGCCTTTGTGCCGTTCATTGTGCGGTCGAAGCCGATGCCGGTGCTGTCGGCCTTATGATAGTATACGGGGCACCATTCTATCGGGTATTTAGGATAGAATCCCTGTGGCTCAGGACCATAGTGGTGGTCGGCCTTGAATATGTGGTGCAGTCCGAGCGGCATCATATAGTCTACACAGGCTTCGCGGCTGCTCATCATAACTTCCTTCATCGGGTTGATGAAAGCTGTGTCGTGTGTGAAAGTCTGTTTGAGCCATTCGTCTGCAATCTGTTCTGACGACAGGGTAGGGTCCCATGCCAGTCGGCCAAAGGCATACCAGTTGGCCTGTGAGAAATGGTGGCCGCACCAGTTGGCGTCATCGCCCGTGTTGGCCACTCCTGCAATGCCGATAAGCTGTTTGGGGCTTACAAAGCTGAAAAACTCTTTCCACATCGGTGCCAGGTATACAAGGTGGCGGCTCTGTCCGAGATATTCCTGCGTAATCTGCAGCTCTGCCATCATCGGTGTATGCTTAATCTGGTCGAACAGAGGAGCATAAGGCTCGCGCGGCTGGAAGTCGAGCGGACCGTTCTTTGTTTGCAGAATAACGTTGCTGCTGAACTTTCCGTCGAGGTCTTTAAACTCTGTAACGGCCTGCATTACGCGGTCTTCGCCCTCATGATTGCCATAAACGAAGCTGCGCCATATGACCAGTCCGCCGTGCGGGGCAAGAGCTTCTGCAAGCATGTTGGCTCCCTCGGCATGTGTGCGGTGATAATCGCCGGGGCCGGGCTGTCCTTCTGAGTTTGCCTTTACGAGGAAACCTCCGAAGTCGGGTATCTCCTTATATATTTCGTTTACCTTGTTTTTCCACCATGTGCGCACGCCTTCGTTGAGCGGGTCGGCTGTCTTCAGTCCGCCCTCAGCCATTGGCGACGCAAAGTTCACCGAGAGATAAACCTTTATTCCGTAGTCGCGGAACATATCTGCCAGCACCTTTACCTTTTTTATATATAAGGTGTTGAGCATCTTGGGCGAAGCGTTCACGTTGTTTATCACCGAGCCGTTGATGCCTATCGACGCGTTTGCGCGGCAATAGGTTGTGAGGCGTTCTTTCAGGGCAAGGCTCATCGTGCCTTTGTCGCCGTTGATTTCGTCCCACTTCCATATGCTCAGGCCCGCATATCCTCGCTCTACAGACCTGTCAAGATTGTCCCAATGGTTGAGTATGCGGTATTTTACGGCAGGATTTTCCTTTATGTTGATGTTGTCAACAGGCATACCGCTGTCCTGCAGGCGCAGCAGTTCGTAGGCTCCGTAGAGCAGTCCGCAGCTGTTTTTCGCCTTTATTGTTATGTGGCCGTTGCTCTTGTCGGTTGTTATCTCGAAGCCTTCTTCGCCAGTTGCCGTCTTGTCCTTTATCAGGCTTACCGGTTTTCCGTGCCAGTATGTGGCAAGTTCTCTTGTGGCTATTTTAGCCGTGTTCGACTTGTCTTTAGTCGTGATTTTACACAGGTCGCTGTTGCGCTGGCTTCTCAGCCAAAGGCGTGAGCCGTCTTCTGCATATGCAACGCATGTGATTGCCGCCATTAGCAGGGCGGTTAAAAATGTCTTTTTCATGATTCCTGTTTTTGCTCTGTATTTTCGTTATGCTCTTTTTTAGCGTATTCAGTAGGCGACATGCCGTAGCGTTTCCTGAACACGGTAGAGAAGTGGGACTGGTTGTTGAAGCCTACGGCATAGGCCACCTGCGTGACGTTTATCTTCTGCTCTCTTATCAGTCGTGCAGCCTGTTCCAGTCTCAGATTACGGATAAACTCGCCGGTTGATATTCCGGTTATTTCCTTCATCTTGCGGTGCAGCTGTGCGCGGCTTATGCCAACGTCTTCAGCAAGACTCTCAACGTTGAAGTCGGGGTCGGATATATGCTCGTTTATCGACTTCATGATGCGGTTCATCAGCTGGTCGTTGTTGCCCTTCACCTCTATCTGTTCAATCTTGTCCTTCTGTTCCTGTGCGCCCGAATATTTTCCGCGCAGTCTTCTTACGTTGCTGATAAGATTGTCTGTAAGTATGTGCAGCTCAGACATGTTGAACGGCTTTGCCAGGAAGGCGTCTGCGCCTTTCTTGAAGCTTTCGAGCCTGTCGGCAACGTCAGATTTTGAAGTTAGCAATATCACGGGGATGTCGTTTATGCGGCTGTTGGTCTTTATCTTCTTCAGCAGCGTTACTCCGTCCATCTCCGGCATCATGATGTCTGAGACAACGATGTCGTAATGTTCTTTCAGCAGGGCGTCAAGGGCTTCAACGCCGTTGGGGAACGTGTCTACCTTGTACCATTCGCTCATCTCATTCTTTATGTACTGCCTCATTTCCGCATCGTCGTCCACCACCATCATCCTGCAGTTGGTGTATGTGGGCTTCTTAGACAGCATGCTGTTTGAGTTGTCGTCTTCAGGCGAAATTATCTCTTCGGGCTTCAGATGGCTGTTGCCTTTGGGTATACTTATCGTTATCTGTGCGCCCTGCACGTTGTCTGTGCGGTTGGCTGCCTTAATCGTGCCTCCGTGCATTTCGGTTAGCGTGCGGCTCAGGTTGAGTCCTATGCCGGTGCCTTCAAGGCTGATGCCGCGGCTGTTTGGTTCCTGATAGAAACGCTCAAACAGCTTGTCGGTGTTCTTGTTCTTGAAACCCATGCCTGTGTCGAGCACGTCTATTGTTATGTGCTGTTCGTCTTCTTTCAGACGTATGGTTATGCTTCCGCCGTCGGGCGTGAACTTGAAGGCGTTCGACAACAGGTTAGATATAATCTTGTCGAAGTTTATCTTGTCTATCCACGCATAGCATGAGCCTGCCTCATGTTCGAAGTTGAATATGATGTTGTGCTGGTCGGCATTATATCTGAACCTTGCGCAAACATCATTTATATATGTTGCCATTTCCGTCTTTTCGCAGTGCAGGTGCATCTGTTTCTTGTCAATCTTTCTGATGTCAAGAATCTGGTTGACAAGCAGCAGAAGCCGCTGTGCGTTGCGGTCGATGGTCTTTATGTCGTTCTGGCTTTCGGCATCGGTCAGTCTCGACTTCAGCTTGTTGAGAGGGCCGAGGATAAGTGTCAGCGGCGACCTGATGTCGTGGGTCGCATTGATGAGGAACCGCATCTTGGTCTCTTCTAATTCTTCGTTCTTGCGGCGCTTGTAGTTTCTTGCGTATAGGTAGATGCCTGTGGCTATTACCATTATGTATATAATCCATGCCAGCGTTGACGCATACCAGGGCGACAGCACTTTTATGGTTACTTTCTTAGTGCTCTTAGATACAGCACCGTTGGCTGTAGCCCTTACCTCAATCTCGTATTTTCCCGGTTTTAGTTTGTTGAATGATATTGCGTTTGTGCCTTCCGGTATGGAAATCCAGTTCTCATTGTCGTTAATCTTATATTGGAATGTAATTTCATCAGTATATTTGAAATTGAGCAATGAGAACTCTAAAGAAAATGTATTTTCATCATACGGTACAACAAATTTATCAGAAAAACAGCTCATCTCCTTGCCGTCGAGGATAAAGTTTGTCAGATAAATCTGCCCAAGCTCCATCTTTGTGTTCTTGATGTCTTTCGGGTAAAATACGGTTATGCCGTCGTCGATGCCGAATACAATTCTGTCATCGCTGAAATGTGCTGCGGCTCCACCGATGTATTCCTTCGTGGCAAGTCCATTTCCGCGTATATGGCTGATAAATGTCTTTTGTTTATGGTTATACTGCCAAATGCCCATGGCGGTGCTCATCCATATGTCGTTGTTATGGTCGAACACTATGCTGTATATAAAATTGTTCTGGAGCTGTTTTGGAGAGTTTGGAAATGTGTAAAGTGTATGTTTCTTCTTGTTGTAAACATATAATCCAGTATTTGTGCCAAGTAAAATTTTACCGTCTGCCGTTTCGTTGACAGACAGGCATTGTATATTCTTGAAACGTTTGTCTTTTATAACATTAAAGTTAAACGATTTAGTATCCATTACGGATATTCCATTTGTCGTTCCAATCCATAGAAGTCCATCTCTGTCAATATACAGCGTTTTTATCCAGTCGTTGCACAGCACACCTTTACCCTTGTCTTTATCTCTCATGCTGAATTGTATTGTCGAACAGTTTTGAGTGTTATAGACACAGAGACCTTTACTGTAGTTGCATATATAGAGGATGCCTTTTCCGTCGTCTGTGATATAGTTTAGTCCCCATCCGTCGTATTTTGCTTTCTGATGATATTCTCCGGTATAAGGGTTATATGAGTAAAGTGTGGTTTCGCTGCATAGCCAATAATTTCCTTGCTTGTCCTTGTATATGGTGTTTGCTCCTGCCGGCGATGTTGGATGAGATGTTATGTTGCCATTTTTATCAAATTTATAAACACCGGTTTTCTGTATTGTTACAAAGATGTCGCCATTGTGTCCGGGGGCAATGGACGATACGCTGCTTCCTAACAAGTAGTTGTGTTGTGAGAAAGTCCAGCTGTTAAAGGCATCTTTCTTTTGTGAAATCATGTAAATACCTTTCTTATAGCAGCTTATCCATATGTTTTTGTCTTTGTCTTCATACATGTTGTTTACATTTGCTGTAGACAAGTCAAATGTCGAATTTTTATCTTTATACGAAATAAGTTTACGGCTGTTTCGGGGTATTATCATCATACCTTTGCCTGATGTACCGATCAGGATATTTCCATTGCTGTCTAATATTGCTTTTCGGATAGAGACAGTCCTGTTAAGTTCACTCATATCGAAACCGGCATCATGTATGGTTCCGTCTTTATATCGATATTCAAGTATGCCATACATGCATACGATATAAAAACTTTTAGCGCCATTCTTTATAAAGCTAATAGCAGGACCATGGCTAAGTTTAAAATCTTTGAATTGTACAGGAACTTTTTCTTTGTTCAGAATAATTCTTGTTATTATTGGCAGATGACTGTTTTGCCATATGTTACCCATGTCATCTTCGAATATTCTGCTTTTATAGTCGTCATTATGACTTTTCCAAAAAGAATTATCCTTAATGATTTTATCTGTGCCTTTGGATATTTTATATAATCCGTATCCGGCAGTGGCAATGAGAATGTCGCCATTGCTCATTTCGAGAATTGTTTCTATTCTTGGTGTGTTGCCGTCTGGACAATGATATCTTTTAAAATCGTTGGTCTTGTAGTTGTATTTCATCAAGCCTTTCTCGCTTCCAATCCAAAATTGCCCTTTTTTATCAACTAAGAAAGATGTTATGTCATTGCTGATTATAGACGTACTGTCGTTGATGTCTGTGAGGTAATGTGTAAATCTGTAACCGTCGAATTTGTTAAGCCCATATTCTGTTCCTATCCATATAAATCCATATTTATCCTGAATTATACATGTTGTCTTGTTACTGGCCAGGCGTTCAGACGTATAAAGGTGTGAACCGCTGTCGGCTATTGCCAACAACGATACACACAAATATATAATAAAGTAAATAGCAAGTTTAAAGTTTTTCATATCCGTTTGTTGTATAACTACAAAAATAACGAAAAAATCTTAACCGCCCAATTGTTTTATGTTTTATTTGCCTTTATTATGATTACATCGTCCTGAACTTCTCAGATTCTTTCATGTGCAGATATGAATTTTTGTATCCGCCCATGTCTATAACGATTTTTTCAAACACGATGCCCGGATCGTTGGGCGTTATCTTTATTTCATGCATGTTGTCGCTTGTCTTTCCGAGCGGCAGTGTTATTATGCTCTCAACAACTCTGCGGGCAACAGTGGGGTAGTAGACCGTATAGATGTTCTCCGGACTTTCGTTCAGATCCTTGTTGAAGTTTATTGTTTTAGCTTCGCTGCCGTCAATACTGATGTTATAGGTCAGTCCGCCTTTATTGAGGAAGTCGAGAGTTGACTTCACTACGACATATACCTTAACATCGCCTGTGTATTTACCGTCTGTAACGAATTTGTATGTCAGTCCGGCGCCTTCAACCTCCTTGTTGTATGGTCTTAATGATATTCCGCTCAGAGTCCTGCCCATAAATGGGATTACAGTCCACTTGGCATCTTTGGCATCGGCCTTGCTGTAAAAATGTTCTGCCTCTATGGCTGCATAGCCGTTGCTTGCCTTGTGTATGAAGCCGCCTTCGGCGTCATTCTCTGCTATTCTGAACACTTCGGGCAACATGTCTTTCTCAAAATCGTCGTTCCAGCTGGTGTAGCCAATGTGCTTCTGGATCATCATGCCGTTCCATTTTCCGCCGGCAATCTCATGATTATATTGCGCGCACAATACAGAGTCGCGTCTGAAGGCTTCTTCCACTTTGTCGGCCCATATATTTGCATCAGGGTCGTTGTTCTTGTATAGCTTGTGGTTCATGGCTTGTGCGTAATACATTTGGTAAAGGTTGCCCATAGCCTGTATGGGGAACAGGATTATCTCGCGGTATGTGTCCTTATATTCATCTTTCAGCGTGATAAATTGTCGCAGTGCTTCTGCTTCCAGTTTCATATAGTCGTTGACAACCTTTTCCCATTCGCCGGTTTCAAGGTTATATGTGTTGCGGTCAAGCATTTCTGCCGTGATTCTTCCGTTGTACTTGCAGCAGAGGTTAAGCAGGCGTGCGGCTTCTTCTGCCTGTTCGTCGCCAAACTGCTGTTTACAGAAGTCGAGGGTGTGGTCGGTTATGTTGGTTTCGTTATATCTCTTTGGATTCCATGCCATGTCGAGGAACAGGCTGATAGGATATTCCATCGGTTTTAAGTCGCCAACGTTTAATATCCAGATGCGGTCTATGCCGTATTCAGAAGCCAACGAGAGCTGTTCCCACATATTCTGTGTGGGTGTTACGTTTATCCATTTTGAATTTCTCGGTGCGCCAACGTAATCAACGTGGTAATACAGGCCCCAGCCTCCGGCACGTTTTGCTTCTTTTGCGTTTGGCACGCGTCTTACGTTGCCCCAGTTGTCGTCACACAGCAGTATGGTAACGTCGTCTGGCACCTTCATGCCTTTGTCGTAATAGTCCATAACCTCTTTATAAAGTGCCCACATCTGCGGGGTCTTGTCTGCCCGCTGCTTTGTAACGTCACTGATTATCTGTCTTTGATTGCGTATTATCTTTTCGAGCAGTGCTACGTCAGACTCCTCGCTCATTGCCTCGTCACCGTCGCCTCTCATGCCGATGGTTACAATGTCTTCTGTACCCTGTCGTCTTTCAATTCCTTCCTTAAAGAATTTGTCAAGTACTTCCTGATTTGTGTTATAGTTCCACTTTCCGTATTTGTCACGGTTACGTGCCCATTCCTGATGGTTGCGTGCCATGGGCTCATGGTGTGATGTGCCTATAATCACTCCCATCTCGTCTGCAGTCTTGCTGTTAAGCTCATCGTCAGCGTAGAAGGCCCATCCCCACATGGCCGGCCATAGCAGGTTACCTTTCAGGCGGAGTATAAGTTCGAACACTTTTGCATAAAACTCGTGGTTTCCGTATTCTGTGCCAAATGTGTTCTTCACCCATGTTGTGAGGCATGGAGCTTCATCGTTGAGAAAAATTCCACGGTATCTTACGGCCGGTTCACCGTCCGTATAGACACCTTTTTTTATATATATATGTTTGTGCTGTTCGATAGGAGTGTCTGCCCAATAGTACCATGGCGAGACGCCAATCTGTTTTGACAGTTCATAAATTCCGTATATCGTACCTCTTCTGTCGCTGCCGGCAATCACCAGCTGGCCATTGTCGATGGTGATGACATACATCTCTCGCTTTCCCTTCAGCTGCTTCATGTCGTTCTTGCGCTGTTTCATTATTTTGTCTATGGCAGCAGAGTGCCCTATTGTGCCTACAATGATTTTTGCGTTGTTGCTGCTTGTGCTGATCTTTACGTCTGCTCCACAAACTTTGTTGATGTCAGTTGACATGTTGCGTACAGCCGTCATCACACCCTTACAGTCGTTTTGGTCAACAAATATAGTCACTTCATTGTTCTGGTTCAGCAGCATGTCGCCTGCCGAAAAACTGATAAAGCTATTTGCACTAAAAGCTTTTAATGATGCAAAAAAGATAAAGAATACAAATGCTGTAACTACTTTATTTTTCATATTACTAAGGTTTTTTATGCAAAAATACTTACGTAAATATAAAAAACCTAATTTATTTGTTGTAAATAGTTGCCGATGATACGAATTGAAACGCAATGGTAACGAAAATAATCCCCATTTAGAAAACAATGGAGTATTTTTGCAATTGATAAATAATTTTGATTTTGTATAAGCCTGACTGATGTCTGCTTTTTCATCAAGGCTGTGACACCGACGGCTTGTTTCTTTAATATTTAATAACATGAAAAAGTTTTTTATTGTTGCTCTGTTGAGCATTGCAATGAGTGCCAATGCCGGTAATGATGTTAAGGATAACCGGTGGACCGGCACATGGGCAGCGGCACCTCAGCTTGCTGCCGGAAAGGATATGCCTGCCGAGACCGACTTATCGGGCATGTCGTTGCGTCAGATTGTGCGTGTTTCGGTTGGTGGAGATGTCTTGAGGCTTCAACTTTCAAACGAATACAGCAAGACGCCTGTTGAAATCAAGTCGGTTTACATCGCAGATGCAGAAGATTCGTGTGTTATCGACAAGAGTTCGGCAAAGTATCTTACTTTTGGCAAGAAACGCAATGTTACCATTGCAGCCGGCAAGGCTGTAATGTCTGATGCCGTTAAGTTTGACCTTAAACCGCTGCAGCGCCTCGCCATAACAATAAATTATGGCAGCACGCCTTCAGAAGCCACATCACATCTCGGTTCGCGTACAACGTCATATATTATTAAAGGTGTGTCAAAACCCGGCAGCGATTTCTCAAAAGGAATAAAGGTAGACCACTGGTACAATATTTCAGCAATAGATATTTGCGGAAATGAAAATAGTGCAGTGGCCGTGTTGGGTAACTCGATAACAGACGGTAGAGGAAGTACTACAAATATGCAGAACCGTTGGACAGACATCCTGGCTACAAATCTGCAGGCCGGCGGAAAGAACCTGGCTGTGCTTAACCTCGGAATTGGCGGCAACTGCGTGTTGAACGGCGGACTCGGTACGCCTGCCATGCAGCGCTATGACAGGGATATCCTGGCACAGAGAGGCGTTTCGGCTGTGGTGATTTTTGAGGGTGTCAACGACTTGGGTTCTATCAATGGCAACAGTGAGGCTATGGCAGCCAAGCTTATTGAGGCTTATCAGCAGCTTGCCAAGAAGGCACGTGAACGTGGATATAAGGTATATGGAGCAACGATAACTCCTTTTGCCGGACATTCTTATTTTACATTCTTCCGTGAGGCTGCACGACAGGTAGTGAACGAGTGGATAAGAACGAGCGGAACGTTTGATGACGTGATAGACTTTGACAAGCTTATGCGCGATCCTTCAGAGCCTTCAAAGCTAAAGGCTGATTTGCAGGACGACTGGCTGCATCCTAATGCCGCAGGATATAAGGTTATGGGTGAGTATGCCGCAAAAATAATAAAATAGCATAATTGGTTTACCTTAGTTACAAAACAAATTTAAATTAAAAAAGATGAGTTCAAACACGATGGAAAACGCAGCCTCGAGAGGCTTTTACAAGCTGTCGTGGCTTCAGCGAATAGGTTTCGGATCAGGTGATTTGGCCCAAAACCTTATTTATCAGACCATATCGATGTATCTGCTTATGTTTTATACAAACGTATATGGCCTCGACCCTTCTGCTGCTGCATTTATGTTCCTGATTGTCAGGGTGGTAGATGTTATCTGGGACCCTGTTGTAGGAACCTATGTCGATAAGCATAATCCAAGGTTTGGCAAGTACAGGTCTTACCTTTTGCTGGCCGGCGTGCCGCTTACGGGCTTCGCCATATTATGTTTCTGGGATGGCTTCTCCGGGTCTTTGCTTTATGCATACATCACTTATGTGGGCATGTCTATGCTCTACACTCTGATAAATGTGCCTTATGGTGCGCTTAATGCGTCGCTGACCCGCGATACGGAAGAGATAACCGTGCTTACGTCTGTAAGAATGTTTCTTGCCAACGTCGGCGGACTTGCCGTTGCATATGGCATACCTATGATTGTGGCAACATTATCGCCCGACGGCAAGATAAATACCGTTGAATCAGCCAATGCCTGGTTCGTAACAATGGCCATCTATGCAGTGGCCGGTCTTGTGTTGCTGCTGTTCTGCTTCACTCAGACAAAGGAACGTGTGGTTATGGATAAGAGTGAGACCGACGACGTTAAGGTGAGCGACCTTTGGGTTGAGTTCCGCCGCAACCGTCCGTTGCGCATTCTTGCCTTCTTCTTTGTAACGGCTTTCGCCATGATGGCAATAGGCAACTCTGCCGGTTCTTATTACATGATTTACAACATACACTCTTCAGCCGACCAGCTGGCTTACTTCATGGCTCTTGGTTCAGTTCCGGCATTTATTTTCATGCCTATGGTTCCGGCCATCAAGCGCAAGGTTGGCAAGCGTGGCATGTTCAACATCTTCTTGTCTGTTGCCATTCTCGGTATGATACTTATTTATATTATCTCAATGGTGCCGTCGCTCCGTTCACAGATATGGCTGGTATATCTTGCACAGTTTATCAAGTCTACCGGAGTTATCGTTGCCACGGGATATATGTGGGCGCTCGTTCCTGAGGTTATTTCTTATGGCGAATACACTCATGGCAAGCGTATTTCAGGCATCGTAAACGCCCTTACCGGTATATTCTATAAAGCCGGTATGGCTCTCGGAGGCGTTGTTCCCGGCCTTATTCTGGCTTTTGTCGGTTTCGATAAGAACAATGCTGTTTCGCAGACAGCTTTTGCAGAGCAGGGTATTCTTTGGCTTGTAGCTGTCATTCCGGCCTTGCTGTTAGGTCTTTCAATGTTCATAATTTCAAAATATGAGCTTACAGACGAGGTTATTGACAAGATAAACATGGAAATAGAAAAACGTTCAACTGAAAAAGCTTAATATAAAAATGAAACGAAATGTAGTATTTTTGCTGGCATGTATGTTCGCTATGGCAAGTGCATTGCCCGTTTCTGCCGGAAACACCAAGACTCTTAAAGATGTATTGGGACGTTACTTCCTGGTCGGAGCGGCCATGAATGTTGACCAGATATGGAATAGGACGCCGGATGAAACAAACGTCGTTAAGAATAACTTTAACTCTATTGTGGCAGAAAACTGTATGAAAGGGGAGGAGATTCATCCTGAAGAAAACCGTTTCTTCTGGGACGATGCCGACCGTTTTGTAAAGTTTGGTCAGGACAATGCTCTCGCCATTATCGGCCATTGCCTTGTATGGCATTCTCAGCCTCCTGTATGGATGTTTACCGACGAGCGCGGCGACACGGTTTCACGCGATGTACTCATCGACCGTATGCACCGTCATATTTCAGCAGTTGTAGGCCGTTACAAGGGACGTATCTTGGGATGGGATGTCGTAAACGAGATTTTTAACGATGACGGCACCTTCCGTAATTCTCCATATTATCGCATAATAGGTCCTGAATTTGTTGAACTTGCATTTAAGTTTGCCCACGAGGCCGATCCAAATGCGGAACTCTATATCAACGACTATTCGCTGGCAAAGCCAGCAAAGCGCGACGCTGTTTGCCGTATTGTCAGAGAGCTGAAGTCGAAAGGCTACCGCGTTGACGGTATCGGAATGCAGTCGCACAACGGACTCGAATATCCTGACCTTGATGAATACGAGAAGTCGATAGATGCCTTTGCTGCCTGTGGCGTTAAGGTGATGATTACTGAGCTTGATGTAAATGTCCTGCCTAATCCTGAGAAGTTTGGCGGAGCAGAGATAAGCCAGAATTTCAAGTATGCTGATGCACTGAATCCGTATAAGAACGGACTTCCCGAGGAAGTTGAAAAAGAGTTTGAAAAGCGTTATCTCGACATTTTCAATATCTACTATCGCCATCGCGGACAGATCTCGCGCGTCACTCTGTGGGGTGTTACAGACACACGTTCATGGCTTAACGATTTCCCCGTTCCCGGACGTGTAAACTATCCGCTGCTCTTCGACCGCAGCAATAAGCCTAAGCCGGTGGTCGACAAGATTATAAAGATCTTTGAGAAATAAGTTCAATAAATTAAATAGAAACAACTTTTAAAATTAATAATCATGAAAAAAGCAAGATATCTTTTCCCGTCTGATTATATGGCAGATCCGTCTGTACATGTGTTTAACGACAAACTGTATATTTATCCGTCTCACGACTGGGATTCAGGTGCTGCGTTTGATGACGACGGCGGTCATTTCGAAATGAAAGACTATCATGCGCTCACGCTCACTGATATAGAGAACGAAGAGGCTACCGACTGTGGCAAGATTCTCGACCTGCAGGATATTCCATGGGCAGGCAGACAGCTGTGGGACAATGATGTCGTTGAGAAAGACGGTAAGTATTATCTTATCTTCAGCGCAAAGGACAAGAACGATGTGTTCCACCTCGGAGTGGCTGTTGCAGACAGACCGGAAGGTCCGTTTAAGCCGCAGGCCGACCACATTCGCGGATCTTACTCGATAGACCCTTGTGTCTTCAAGGATGATGACGGCTCTATTTATGTATATTTCGGCGGACTTTGGGGCGGACAGCTTCAGCGCTATAAGGACAACAAAGCCATGGGCAAGGAGTATCTGCCCGAAGGAGATGAGCCTGCATTGCCGTCAAGAGTGGTTAAGATGACCGATGACGTGCTGCAGTTTGCCGAAGAGCCGAAGCCCGTGCTTGTGGTTGACGAAAACGGCAAGCCGCTTGCTGCCTCTGATCCTCACCGCTTCTTTGAGGCTTCATGGATGCACAAGTTCAATGGTAAGTATTATTTCTCTTATTCAACCGGCGACAGCCACCTGCTGTGTTATGCTGTTGGCGATAATCCTTATGGTCCGTTTACATACAAGGGAGTGGTTCTTGAGCCGGTGGTAGGCTGGACAACTCACCATTCTATTGTTGAATATAAAGGCAAATGGTATCTGTTCCATCACGACTGTGTGCCCTCTAACGACGTTACATGGCTAAGAAGTCTGAAGGTGCTTGAGCTTGATGTTAACGAAGAAGGCGAAATAAAGACAGCAAAAAGCGAATAATCAGGTGTCAGACTAAGCCTGATTTGTATTAGATTATATCAATTATTCTGGCAGGGCCGCAGTGTTGCGGTCCTGTTTTTATATATGTACGGTTTTGCCTTAGGTACGTTTCGTTTGCAGTGCCGGTTATGCTGCAATGTCTTCTTTCTGGCTTTTACATACAGGATATGCAGCGGTTGATGTATACGAAAATAGATAGGTACGCTAAAAATAGGTTGTAATAAATAATGGTAAAAGTAAGTCTTTTTGATAACGAACGGCCGCATAAATCATAAGATTTGCGGCCGTTCTCGTTTGCTATTATAAAAAAGTGTATTATGCGTTAAAGCTCTTTCAGCTGTAAAATAGTCAATAGAGTTCTCTCTTTGAGTTCTTTTTTCTCCATCTCTGTAAGAGGGGGAATGTTAAATCTGTTGCCTGACAGAATCCTGTCAGCCATTGTTTTAATGTTCTGTTTTTTTGCCATCTTATATTATTTTATAATATGACGGCAAGCAGTTTGTTTTGTACTCTTTATACAGCCTCATTTCTTGCTGCTAAAAAACGCAATCTTAGCAGACTTCTGTGCATGAGGTTACGCACCGACTGATAGTTTATGCCCATAATCTGGCAGATATCGTCATATTTGCGCTGCTCAATATAGTAGAGCTTTATTATCTGCTGCTGTCTGGGCGACAGGCATTTTACATATTCTGTAAGGGTGTTGTTCTTTTTCTGCTCTTCTTCGATGCGTTCCATGTCGTATGTCTCGCTGTCGAAGAGCGGCTTGACGTTGTTATCGTTAATCTCGTTGTCGCAGACATGAGTGTTGTGTCTGAACTCGTCGTTGATTCTGTTCCTTAATGATACATACAGATACGACTCAATGTTGATCACTGATTCAAGTTCACCGCGTTTGGTGTACAACTTGACAAAGACGTCCTGTATGCAGTCTTTAATCATTTCGCGGTCGGAGGTGAATTTGGTTCCGAATGCGAAAAGGTTATCAATTGTTTTGTCGTAAAGTTCGGTAAAGTTAATCATAGGTTTTCTCGTTCTTTTGCTGCAAAATTAGTGATGAACGGCTTAAAAGAATGGGAAAAATTGATTTATAAATACGAAAAACAGGTATTGACGTGTAAAATCAACACCTGTTATCAGTAAATTCTATGATTTCTTATAATCTTTCCAGCCAGTAGGCTGTGTCTTTGGCTTTACCGCTTATTGTGTATGTGCCTGAAATTTTTTCGTTCTTCTTCACAGTTTTTACCAGTCCGCTTTTTGTGTCGACGGCATGCAGTGTGTATTTTCCGTTCTCAACGTTGAGCGTAATGTCGCCTTCGCCATGGGCATATATCACATATCCAACGGCAGGGTTGCCTATCACCTGAGTGGCTGAGTTGCCTTCGCCGCTGATGTAGCTCATCTTTGTCAGGTCGGTCAGCAGTTTGTCGCTGCCTATGGCCACGTTTGGACAAGAGCCTCCGGCCATGAGGATGGCCCAACCATACTGCGGATATTGCTGCGAGAAGAATGTTACGGCCTTTTCGGGATACTTTGTGCGGTATTCCTTCACGGCATTATATGCCTCGGCAAATCCAGTCTTGCCTACCTTCATCTTGCGCATGAACTGTCGCGGAGCAAGGTTCTTGCCTGCCTCTGGCGCCCAAAGGCCCTTGGTGTTGTAGTGCCAGTATCTTATGTCGATGATGTCTACCACCTTCGACAGCTCCGGATCGGCAAGTATGGCGTCCTGGGCGTCCTTTGTGCAGCTCAGCGCCACCATAGGATGCAGGCCAGTCTCTTTTTCCCATTCGGCTATTGTCTCGAGCCAGAAGCGTGTGAAGTGCAGCGGACCTGTATATTCCTCGCTCAGCAGCTGCACCACGTTGCCCTTGTCCTTGAGGTTGTCGAGACACTGGCGGATGTACTGCTTGTGCAGCGGTCGCAGTATGGGGTTGTTGATGTCGTAGAACTGCTCGGCCATGAATATGCGCTTGTCGCCTGTGAAAGGCACAGGTTCGGGAAAGTCGGTGCCGTTGACATTGTTCACCGGACGCCACGGACAGTCTACCCAGTGGGCTCCTGCCTCGAGTATGTTGTGCTGAAAATAGTTCTGGTTGAACAGCAGTATGCCTTTCTCTGCACCTTTTTCGGCAAACTCGTTGAGTCGCATCCAGTACCATTGGTTAGGCTTTGTAAGGTCGTAGCAGCTCAGGCCGTCCCATGCGGTGCCTTGTCCTGTACGGCTGAAAGCCTGCTCGTAGAACGGAGCCCAAACGTCGCCGTCGGCACGGCGCACGCGCTCATGGTCAGTGCGGCGCAGGTCATACCACAGTCCGTAGTGGTGGTCTAAGATGCAGAAGTTGTTTTTGTCGAGATATGTCACCACTGAGTCTATGCGGTCGGTCCAGCCGGTGCCCTCGCGTCCCGGCACGAAGCGTGTTATGGCAGGGCGTGCGCCTTTCTTAACGAAGTTGTCCTTCACGCGTCCAGCCCACCATGGTATCTGGTAGTTGTTGCCCGTTATCAGCTTGCCGTCGGCTGTGATGTGGCCGTTCTCTATTGCAAATTTCATGGCTTTGCCGCCATTTTCAGCCACGTCATACTTGCTTCCTTTCACGCTCTCAATGTCTTTCACGCCTTTGGCCGATGTGCTAGCTGTGTAGGGCACAGAGTCTATCCACATCTCCATAGTCAGTCTTGGCTGTGTCAGTGACACCTGTGCCATGATCTGCGCCTGTGCAATCTCAGGACTGCTCGATGCGTTGGTGTTTCTGGGCAGTATGTATCCGTTTATGGCTTCTTTGCCCATGCGCTTCTCGAGCTGTGCGTAGAAGAGGCTGCGCGGCTGCACGTGGTCGTTGCTGCTTGTCCATTCGGCGTTGCCTGTCAGCGTGCCCCAGCATCCGTGTGCGCTGTTGCGGTTGTCGCTGTCGGGCGAATAGCAGTAGAGAGTTGAGCCTGTACACTGCCACATCATGCTGTTGGCCGTGTTCCAGCCCGTTCCAAACTGGAACTGCTCAAGATTCTTGAAGCTTATGTCGTTGCCGTCGATGTTCACAATGTCAAACAGCAGTCCGGCTGCCCATGAGCCAATGCTTCCGCTGAAGCCCAAAGAGTTTTCGCCCTCACACTGTACAAAGGCGTTGGGGCCTGCCGCACAGAAGCCTGCCGCAAAGTCGTGTATGCCCTGGCGCGACACGCAGCGCTGTATCAGGGTCTGCTGTCCGCGTGTTATGAACACGCATCTGCGCCATCCTCCTGTCTCCGACACGGGCTCGCCTGCAATGCAGTCTTCAACCGTTATGCGGCTTGTCTGCTTCTGCAAATTTACTGCGCTGCCTGCGAAGTGCCTGAATTCCACACGTCTTACCCAGCAGTCGCGCGCATTGTCAGCCCAAATCGCGTCCCAGCAGTGGTCCTCGTCCTTAGGGTTCCATGAGTTGTGTTCCGACATGAGAGTAAGGTTCTCAACGCCACATTCGCTTATCTCCGCGCTGTTATATCCCGTAACAACGAAGCCCCCGCCGTATTTCTTGTCGAGCGTGGTGGTTATCGGCGCGTCGAGCGTTATGCTGTTGCCGTTTACGGCGCTGACGGTTCTGTCCCATGTTATGTCGATGTCGGTGGGTTTCCATCCGGTGTAGTCGAGTCCTCCGCCGAAGTCGTTGCAGCATAGCGACGCTATCCATTCCTTTGTCGACGGCCTTACAATTCTTATACGGCTGCCTTTCTGCATCTTGGCGGCAGATGCCAGCGTCAGCGTAGTGGCTCCGGCCATGGTCTTTTCGCCTGCGACGGCAATGGTGTCGCCTCCAGTCATCTTCATTCCGCCCTCGATATAGAGCAGCGCACCTCTGTCATAGCCCTGCTTTATTATGGTGGTCTTGTCGCGTCCGGCACCTCTTATCACCACTCCCGATGCGCTTATGCGCAGCGGTTTGCTTATTTTGAAAGTGCCTTCGCCCAGCAATACGGCTCCGCGGTGGCCGTTCTTATCGGGTTTCAGTGCCGACACGTAGTTGATGGCGCGCTGCAGTTTCTCGTAGCAGTCTGCCCCGTCGCTGCCCACGAAGACAGCGTTTCGTACATCCGGAATGGCTATTTCAGACGCATGATATCCGCATGCCGAATAGTCCATCGGAATGTAAACCTCTTTTTTTGCCTTGCCTGCCATGGCCTTAACTGTGCACAATCCGGCTATCAGCAGAATGGCAAGGCAGCGGCTTGTTAGATTTTTTTTCATATCAGATTGACAAATTGTTTGTTTCAGTAATTACCTATACTTACAAAACGACGCGTATGTTTTTTTATTGTACTTATTATTCTGCGCCAATTTTTTTCTTTTAACCCAAATCTGTCATAGAGATTAGGCAGGATTTTTTCGTTTAATATGATGTGGATGGCCGACAGATTTTTCGCAGGTATGGCTGCTTACGTCAAGAACAGACGGACCGCAATCCGGCAGAAAGAGTAACATACCCGGCAGAAAGCATCAGTCTGTTTGTAAAATCAGACAGTATTCGGTCTGCCGGGCTATTCGCGTTTAGGCTTATAGCAGGCCTCATTATCCAGCTGCGGCTGCCATTGTTGGGCCCTATCAGTGGGTTATGGCTGAGACTGATTGTACTTATGTCGTAATCTCTTGATATTCAATGCGTTGTAAAATGCCGTCTTTTGGCTCTTAAAAGATGCCCTTTTACAATGCAAAAGGTGCCCTTTCGCAGTGCAAAAGGACACCTTTTATATTTTCATCAGCCCCGGCCTCTCTTTATATGTTGCAGAAACTGGCATGCCGGGCCGTCTTTCAGGCCTTCCGTGCAGTCTCTGTGGCCGCTGAGTCAGAGGTTATTTCATGTGTTCAAGGTCGACAAACTTACCTCTCACTTTGCGCTCGGCTATCATCTTTATCAGTTTCTTATGGCGTTCAGGTGCAATCCATTTGCGTGCAAATATGTTAGGAATGGCCACGCCGATGGCTATGCAGAGAATAATCAGTGACGCCCTTATGCCGTTATGTATGGCGATGGTAAGCTCGCCGACCACTCCGTGCATTTCTATCAGTGTAAAGAGAGCCCTGTACATGAGCACGCCCGGCACCATCGGGATGACACTCGGGATAGACAGGCAGTGGTGAGGCGTGTGGAATATGTGAACGGCCTTTATGCAGATGATACTTATGAGCGACGAGCCTATGAGCGAGCCAAGGATGAGGCCCCAGTCGAGTCCCACGTTGCCGTTGCTCGGTCCGAGGTTCACGAAGTTACGCGTGCATACGGCTATTATGCCTCCTGTGGCCACCACCCAGAGCAGACGCCGCGGTATGTTGAATATCATAGAGAAGCCCATGGCCGATATGGCTGCCGCCACGGCATAGGCCAGATAGCTGTTGTGTGGCGTCATGCTGAGGTCTTTCACAAAGTTGTCTATGCCGCACACCTTGATGGCTATTACTATGCCGAACGACATGGCCGCCACTATCATGAGCGTGTTGACGGCCCGTGTTATGCCTATGCTGATGTGGCTGTCGAGCATGTCGCTCACAAAGTTGATCAGCGGTACGCCTGGAACGATGAACAGGGCACATGCCATGAGCGGATGCCAAGGTGTGTCGCTGTGTGTGAAGGGTATCAGTGCCGACGGTATGTGCGACTCAATCACCGGCAGCGAGATGTATGCTGACAGGCATGCCAGCAGTGTGGAGAAAAATGCTGCAAAGGCAATGTTGACGTATTCGTTGGAGCCTGTCGAGTTGAGCCATGCTCTAAGGCGGAAGCCTGCTATGGCTGCTATCGAAGAATAGATAAACGCAGGCCAGTCGCAGCCGAACTGAACGCAGAAGCCGCCGCAGGCCAGACCGGCTCCTATGGCTGTGAGCCACGGGCTGTAGTTGCGCTTCTTGTTCTTTATTCTTTCCAGCTCCTTCTCGTATTGGTCGAGGGTATAGTCCTCTTTGATGGCCCTCCACGACAGCTTGCTTATGGCAGATATGGCGTCCATGTTGATGCCGTGCCTGTCGCAGCGCTGAAATTTAGAGAAAGAATGGGTCTTGTCGCTGAGGTTTACCATCAGCATGTTGTAGGTGATGTGAATGTGCAGCTTCTTTTCCGGCAGGCCCAGATATGCCGCCGTGCGGTCCATGTTGCGTATTATGCGGCTGGTGTCTGCCGAACTTTCCATCAATAACTGACCGGTGCGCAGCAGCAGGTCGAGTTTACGGCGTAACACCTCCAGGGAGTCAGACTGCTGAGTTTCTTCCATAATCTTTTTGCCTTTATTTTAATGAAATTTGACGAATAGTCATACCTATGCTCATTTTCAGGGTGCAAAATTACAAAATATATATGTAATTAAGGCAAAATAGTCTTTTCATAATATACATTTTGTTTTGTCAGCCGGTGTTTTTTGACTTTTGTTACAAGTATGTCATTCTGATTTTGCCGCATCATGGTTTTGCTATGTGCTGATTGGTGCCGCTTAGGTTTTCTGCAAGGGCAGAAATTACGGTCAAGGGCTGTTGGCTTTCACTCGGTATAAAGTAAATTGCTTGCAGAATGCATGAATGTGTCGGTAGGGCAGGGAGTGGTGCAGGCTTACGGTGGTAGTCGGCGTGTCTGCGGCTCGTGTCTGATGTTTCTCCGTCAGCCTTGTGTATGGATATAAAAAAGAGGCATGCCATTTGCGGCATGCCTCTTTTTATATAGATTAGCGATGTTTATTCGTCTGCCAGCGGGTCGAATGTTCCGGCTGAACCTCCGTGCTGACTGTCTTCCCAACCGATGGTCTGCTCCAGAGCCTTGTTGTTGTTCTGTGCTCCCTGTGTCAGTCCGAGGAAGTAGTAGCGAGGCAGGAAGTTCATGTAGAGCTTAACCTTGTTCTGGTCGTAAGAGTCGCCCTTCTTGTCCTTGCGAACGAGGTTGTCATTGTACCATGTCTTCAGAGTTTCCAGCTGCGGGTTGAGCTCCTTGCGGAGGTCTACTGCTGCACAGCGTGTTCCGCCGTTCTTCAGCAGCGGGTCGCTGTCGGCTGTTGTTCCGCCAACACCATACTTGTCGGCTACGCGGAATTCCATGTTCTCACGGCGCTGTCCGTTGAGCTGCTTGAAGCCGAGCCATGTACATGTGTTGCCGCCCCATCCTGTCAGTGTCCATGTTGAAGGCGCACCCTCAACCTTTGTTGCACCACCGTCGTAGAGCATCCAGCGGCGAAGGTCGTCGAAACGTTTGCCCTCGTATGCAAACTCTATCTGGCGCTCATAGAGAATGGCCGACATACATGCAGCCTGGTCTGACTCAAGGTTGCTCTGCAGTCCGTAGTTGTTCTCGCCGGTGTAGCCTGCGCGGGCACGAACCTGCTTCAGATAGCTTACGGCGTCTGTCAGCTCGCCTGCACCGCATGCAACCTCAGCAAGGTTGAGCAGCACCTCTGCGTAGCGGAGCTCGATGTAAGGCTGAGCTGAATAAGCAAATCCGCCGTTGCTTGCTGTACCGGTGAAGGTGTACATAGAGTTTGTATTTACGTCGTAGTCGTCAGAACGCTTGCGCACGTAAACGCCAGAGCAGTTTGTCAGCAGGTTGTCTGCACCATAGTCGTTTCCGCTCTCAGGGTCGCCCTGGTCGTCGAGGTCTGTATACCATACGTAGTTCCAGAGTTCATAGTTCTTTCCGTCGTCATACAGCGGGTTGTTAGGATCAGCCTCCTGAACGCTGCTGTTGCCGTTGTAAGCCCAGCGGAAGCCGGGGAATGCGAATGTGCGGTAGAAGCGCGGGTCGCGGTTCATGAACGGATGTTCGCGGTCGTATGTCATAGACGAAGCCTCGAGCTTTGTGTAAGTGTCGGCAGAAGCCGGGCGCTTACCGTCAGCCATCGGGAACATGTCTATCAGCATTGCAGAAGCGTTCTTGCCAGAACCTGTTGTGTTCTTCGGACGGATGTAGCGCTCCCAGTTGCTGTTCTTCTGACCGTCGCCGGCCTGTACAGTGTTGTAGAGAGTTACGAACACAGCTTCAGGGTTCTTGTCGCTTTGGTTGAACTGCAGTGCGAAGTCTGAACCGTTTACGTTGTTTGTAGATGTGAACAGACCATAGCCGCAAGAGTTGATAGAGTCGAGCTCGGCCTTCATCTGTGTGTATGCGTTCTTCCAGCGTGTCTCGTCGTTGGCACGGTTGAACAGCGGGCTAGCCCACAGCAGCAGCACACGGCCTTTCAGCGCGAGGGCTGTTCCTGTTGTTACCATACCCCATTCGTCGCTCGACCAGCCGCCGTTCATAGTCTTGTCAGCAAGCATCTTGGCTGATTGGTCAAGGTCGCTGAGGATGAAGTCGATACAAGCCTTTGCTGAACGGCGAGGGTTAACCACACCTTCAACAGGATCCTGAACCTCTGTTACGATAGGCACACCTCCGTAGTATTTCACGAGGTTATAGTAGCACCATGCACGGAAGAAGTAGAGCTGTCCGAGATATTCGTCCTTCTTCTCCTGTGAGAGGGCGCCGCCTGAGATGCCTTCAATGGCGTCGTTGATGTTGCGGATACGTCCCCATGCGTTGTTCTGAATGTTGTTCGGAGTACCGAAGAAATAGTCAGGAACAGATGTTCCGCTCATTACAGACAGTGGGTTCTGCGGGTCAACGAATGCTCCGAAGCCGCTGTACTCCTCAGTCGACTGTGCCTGAGTGTCGTTGCTTCCTGTAGAAGGATACTGCCATGTGGGGTCGCTGTTCACTGTCGGCAGACACCAGCTGTAAACGTCGTATACACGGCGCAGGCATCCCTCTTCTGTGTCGTAAATACCTGTATTTACGTTATCGTAGTTCTTCTTTTCCTCAAGGAAGTCATCACTACATGATGTGATGGTCATGCTTGCGATGAGGCCAAGTCCGAACACTTTTATTATATTTGTTTTCATTGATAAAATTCTATTAAACGGTTATATTTTCTTAGAATGTAAGATTTACTCCAACTGTAAACTGACGCAGTGTAGGATAAGAACCGTAGCTGCACATCGGATCCATGAAGTTGTCTGGATAAGGATTATAGAAGCTCAGCAGGTTCTGGCCTGTAACGTTTACGCGGGCTGACTGTATACCGATTTTCTTCACGAGGCTTGACGGAATAGTGTAGGCCAGTGTCAGACGGCTCAGTTTTACTCGTGTTCCGCTTATTCTCCAGAACGATGATGTTATTGCGTTTACGCTCTGGTAAGCGAGGTTAGGCAGGCTTCCGTTGCGGTTGGCAGCTACTACGAGGTTGCCGGCTGCATCGTATATGTCCTGATATGAGTACATGTTGTCAACATTCCAGAATGAAGGCATGTTGGTGAACTCGAGGTCGTCTACGCCTGAGCCTGACTTCAGTGCAGAAGCGTCAACGAAGCTGTATCCACCCCATGAAGCGCTCAGCTGGGCTGTGAGAGAGAATCCCTTGTAGTCGGCGCCGAGGTTCATTGTAACGCTGTAAGGATTGTTGCGGTTAGACAGACATACCTGGTCGTTGTCCTTGTCTACCACGCCGTCAGGTCCTGCGTATGTTCCGTCTTCCTGCTGCGGTCCGCGTACATCCTTATATATAAGCATACCCGGGCGAACCTCGTCTTTGCTCATTCCGAGGTAAGATGTGATGTTGTATTTGTCGAAATACTCCTCAATATCCTGGAATGAACGGAACATGCCGATGCACTGCATACCCCACAGACCGATGTCTGTACGTCCGCCGCGCTGTATTTGACGATAGATATAGTCTGTGGCGAAGTCCATGTTCAGCACCTTGTTGTCGCTGTAGCCTGTGTTGAGGCCGATACGGTATTTGAAGTCCTTGCCGATCTTGTCACGCCATGTAGCGCTCAACTCGTAGCCCCAGCTGTCCATCTCGCCAAGGTTTACTGCTGCCGACTGTGTACCGATTGTTCCCTCGATAGCCTGGCTGATGTTCATCAGCATGTCGCGGTTCCACTCGCGGTACATATCGTAAGTAACGCTCAGACGGTTGTCAAGTACGGTGAAGTCGAGACCGAAGTTGGCTTTGTAAACCTTATCCCAGTGAACATCCTTGTTTACGGCAGAGTTGTTCTTGTTGATGGTTATACGGTTCTCGCTTTCGTTAGAGATGCCTGTACCGAACACCGGACCGCGGTTGGCGTCCTGGGCGTAAACCTGCATCCACTGCCATGCGGCTGTGTTGTCACGTCCTGTCATACCGAATGATCCGCGAACTTTCAGGAAGTCTACCCATGGAAGAGCCTCCTTGAACCATTTTTCTTCAGACATTACCCAACCTGCGCTGAATGACGGGAATACTCCCCAATAGTTTACCGGGGCGAATTTCGTTGAAGCGTCAGAACGGATAAGGAATTCTGCCAGATACTTGTTGGCGTATGCATAGTTGATACGTCCGATGTAAGAGAGAGTTCCTGACTCGCTGCGGGTGAAGGTTATAACCTTTGTCTCGCCCTCAGCTGAGTTTGACTGTCCTGTTGTGAAGGGGTAGGGGTCTGAAACCATGGCATAGAGATACTCGCTCTCTGCTTCTGATTTCTCTATTGAGAATAATGCTCCGATGCTGTGCTCGCCGAAGTCTCTGTTATATGACGCCGTAAAGTTCATCTGGTAGTTGTCTGTACGTGTCATAGAGCGGTTCAGCTGTGACGGGTCGCCGTTGGCTATTGTATGGGGCAGCAGGTTCGCCTCTGTGATAAACTGGCTGTAGTCCTGACCTTCTACCGGAGTATACAGGTGGCTTCCGCTTCCGGGGCGTGTCTGCATTGTGTACACTTTGTATTCAGAGCCATACTGGTTGGTCTTGTCTGTGTTGATGCTCTTTGAGTAAGAGAATCTCAGCTTCAGTCCCTTCAGTATCTTGCTCCATCCGAAGTCGTAGTTGATGCTTCCCTGAATGTTGATGTTAGAGTTCATCGTGCGGCTGTAGTCGCCGTTGTTTCTCAGCTCAGAGAATGAGTAGTTCTGATCATCGTCCACCTGAGTGTTGCTTATTCCGTATGCTGCGATTGGCAGGCCGTTGACATACTCCGGAATATAGCGCGGACGTGTGAGCAGGATGTTGTAGTCTTTTTCGTTAGAAGTACCGCCAACCTTGATGTAAGGTGTGTTCTTCTTTCCGTAGTCGCCTGATACACTGAGGTTTGCACCCAGCCACTGGCTTACCTTAACGTCTACTCCTGCACGGTAGTTCCAGCGGTTGTAGTCAAGGTTGCCGAGGTTACCGTCCTGGTCGAAGTAAGAAAGACTTGCAAAATAGCTTGCACGGTCAGTTGCTCCGCTGAGGTTTACGTTATGCTTCATCGTAACGCCAGTCTCCCAGTATTTGTCCAGCAGGTCGTAGTTGAGGCCCTTCATGGCGTTGAGCTCGTCTGCCTGATAGAGGTCTGTAAGATGGTTGAGCGATGTGTTCTTCGGGTCGGCTGCTGCAACAGCGTTGTAGAGACGGCCATACTCGTATGCGCTCAACATTTTGGGATGTGATACGGCGTCTGTGAAACCGAATGTACCGCTGTAAGAGATGCGCGGTGCGCCGAGCTTACCCTTCTTTGTGGTAACGAGGATAACACCGTTGGCCGCACGTGCACCGTAGACGGCTGCTGAAGCGTCCTTCAGCACAGAGATGCTCTCCACTTCTGCCGGGTCGAGGTTGTTGAATGCCTCTGCACCGAGGTTCTGTGTTGAGTTGCCCACCTTTACGTCGTTGGGATAGATGTATCCGTCGATGACGAACAGAGGCTGCTGTGCCACGCTACCTACGTCGCCGAGCGAGTTGGTGTCACGTATATACATTGTTGCGTTTTCGCCCGGACGGGTGTCGCCGCCGCTTACGCTCAGACCGTTGACAAGTCCTGACAGACTGCTTGCCAGACCGCCTGATGTCATGTCCTGAATCTCGTCCATAGGAACAGTTGCAACAGAACCGGTCAGGTGAGCCTTCTTCTGCACACCGTAACCTACTACGACAACTTCTTCAAGATTCTGTGAGTCTTCCTGCATTTGTGTTCTTCCGCCGGGAGCAACAGTCTGTGTAAGATATCCGATGTAGGATATTGTCACCTTGCTGCCCTTGGGTGCAGAGATGGTGTAGTTACCATTTATGTCGGTTATCACACCGGTGCCCTCCTTGCCGCTTATGCGGACAGATGCGCCAATGATAGGGTCGCCGTTTTCGTCAACGACTGTACCCTTCACCATCTGGCTTTGTGCCAGTGCCGGTGTGGCAGCACAAACCATGAGGCCGAAGCATAGAGCTTTTATGAATTTTCTTTTCATATCTTATGTTTTTCTTTTGTTATCGATTATTATTCTGCAGCCGGAAGCCAGCGTGGGTCGCCGGTTCTCTTAGACAGCTGTTCGCCTCCGTTGACAGTGAAGTCGCCGTTTGTCGGGTCTGCAAACTGCGGGTTGCTCTTTATTGCAGTGCCGCTCTTGTCGTAGTTTTCTTCATTGTCATAAGTGTCTGTGGCAGCATCCTGCAGATAAGTGTTGTTAAGGAATGTATATGACGGGCTTGTGCTGAAGTTACCTCCGATGAAGCGGCGTGCTATTTCCTTGGCACAGTCAACGAATATTGTGTTTGTCAGTACAAATACAGATGTTGCCTTGCCGCTGAATCCGCTGTAGTTAGCCCACTGTCCTGATTTTGCGATGTTGTAGAATGTGCTGTTCTTGATGTTTACGCTGTTAGATGTGTATCCGGCACGGTCGCAGCGTCCTGAGTTGTTGTATTGTATGAAGTATTTTGCATCAGAGTCGCCGGCGTTCCAGAATGTAGAATTCTGTACGGTCAGATTGTTGATGAATCCTGACTTGAAGTAGATTATGGCATTGCTGCTTACGCCGCTTGATGCTGTAGATGTCAGTTTCACCACAGTGTTGTCAATGACACATGTCTCAATACAATATTTCTTGTTGTTGTCGTGTATAAACTGGGCGTTCACTCCTTCAAAGTTACAGCTTGTGATATGCAGCGTACCCATTATGTTGTAGTAGTCGCCGCTGCCTGTTGCGCCTTTTATGCTCTCGTCAGGTGTCTCGCTCAGTCCTATAGCCTCGTTTGCAGATGCGCTGCAGTTAAAGTTGAGGCTCTTCAGTTTCAGAGGAGCTGATGTGCGTATTGTTCCTTGTTCACCATAAGTGATTGTAGGTCTCTTCTGGTCGTTTGTACAGCGTAGCTGTATCTTGTTTCCGCCAAAGTCAAGAATATTAGAAACTGTATACTGTCCGCCTTCCTCAAGGTCGTATACGAGTTCCTCTTCGTTGCCTTCAGGTATAGGGTTGTTCTGGAAGTATTCGCAGAGGTCGCTTCCTGAAGGAATTGTTGCAAATGCAACGGCAAAGGTGTTGAAGCTCTTGATTACAGGGTCGCAGCCTGTGTTGTTTCTTTCCTCGTTGCCGAGAACTTCCAGAGACAGTTCGTAGTTGTTGTCCTCAACACGTGCCACGGCGAATGAAGTGCCGTCGTAGACAGAGTCTACCAATACTTCTCCTGCAGTAGTGTTAGTCAGGATGGCATGATAGCCGCCTGCACCATAGACTACCGGCCAGCTGATGGTCTGTTGTGTTCCATCTGCGCTTGCCGTGATTTGGATGTCGTCTGTTGAAGGAGCCTCAAGCTGTGTGTTGTATACACCGCTGTCGAAGCTTTCTTCGTCGAAACCATCCTGCGCACATGAAGCAAAGAGCAGCACGCCTGCCGCAAGCGACATCAGGGCGTATGCCTTTCTTCGTAGTGAAAAATGATTTTTCTTCATAAGAATGTTTTTATTAATGTTATACAATATAATTAAATTTGTTTTTTCAAGTATGTCTTGCCCATGGCATCAGGGCATATTTTCTCCTTTATAATTCTTTGACGAATATAATAGAAAAATGTAACCAAAATATAATAAAAAATAAAAACAAAAGGTTGCATTAAACCATTTGTCGCTTTTGTCTCCGGTGTAAACGGCTGATTTATAACATGATATGTCTCGGATGGTGCATATTTGTCGCATGGCAGACATAGAAAATATATGTTTTTTTATCCTTCATGTATTAGTTTTTCCGGTTGTGTTTTGATGTCCGCATTAGATATGGCATGCTTCTGCTTGTCCGTTTGCGCCAGTTTTGTGTGTCTGCGGGCATCTCGTCAAAAAGAACAACGGTATGGTGCAGCTGCCGGAGTGGCAAGTCATTAAGAAAAACTGTGATTAGCAGAGTCAGGATTAATCATATCCCCCAAAAGCAAATAATCCTCCTAATGACAGGCGTGCTGTCTTTAGGAAGATTATTTGTGCGTTATGTATAAAAGATGTTTATTGGTTTACGTACGATTCGTACACAATCGTCATCAGGCTTATTTTCTGATGAACTTCTTTCCGTTCTGAATCAGTATGCCCTTTGCATCCTTGCTTACGCGCTGTCCGGCAAGGTTGTATACAGGAGCATCAACGTCAAATGTGTTGTTTGTTATGTCGTTGATGCCGCTTGTGCCGGCTTCAAATTCAACATCGCTTACACCGATCTGTGCGCTGTGCAGGAACACCATGTAGGTCTGGTCAGCCTTCATATGTATGTTCAGCCATCCCCAGATTGCCTGGCCGCCGCCTTTTGCACCCCAGATGTACAGGTCGTCACCTTCTGTTCCCTTTGTAGGAATGCCCATGGTGTAAGCCTTTGTGCCGTCTTCGTTTGTCACGCCGTTCTCATATCCGTCCAGAGTATAGTCTACGTTAGGTGTCAGAGCCTTCTGTGTCTCCTTGTCTACAACGAAGAGCTTGCGGTTACCTTTGTTGATCCATACACCGAGTACGAGAGTTCCTTCAGCCTTAGCCTTGAACTCATAGTAGAGTCCTGACACGGGCAGACCCTTGCTTCCGTCCGGCTCGTAGTATTCGTATGCAGGACGGTATGTGCCTGTAGGCTGGCCGTCTGTAATCACTTCTTCTGCCAGAAGCTTAACGTAGGGGTTACCTGTTCCCTGTACGTAAGGAAACTCGATGTCGCCCTGGTTGCCGGTCTTCCATTCTATGGCATTCCATTCTGATACGTTTGCGTCTTTGTCTATTTCTTTAGGAGTAGTGCCGCCTACTGCTGTCATTGTTACATTTGTAAGATCTACGGTAACAACAGATTTGCCGTTCTGAGTGTCGATAACAGCATTCTGGAATTCTTCTGCCATTACTACGTTCTTGTCGGCATCATAAGTTGCGGCAGCATAATAATCCTGAGCGTTTGCGCTCATTGCTGCAAGTGCAACTGCTACTAAAGTAAAAATTTTTTTCATAAGCTAATTTTATTAAGTTAATAGATTTTCTGATGTTTTTCTCTTTAAACGATTACTGATTTGCTTTGTAATCAAAAGCGAAAATGCTATTAACTGAATTTAACTTTCGTGCGTCCCGATTATGCGAAACGCCTTTTGCGAAAATGGGCATAGGCGCTTTAATCCTAATCGGCCATCAGCGTTCAGAAACTAAAAGACGGGCTGAAAGCATGAAGACACAAAACAGATAAAACAATGTGCGGTCTAATGGCCAATTGTGCTTAAATGTCAATAAGCGTAGCTCAAATAACGTAGTGACTATCCGAATCTCGCAAATCATTACCCAAATTCATTTCGTCGTTTTTTTATTAGCGCTAAACTGGCGGCCATTGTGATTCGGCAAAATTCTGATACAAAAAACTTATCTTAATAAACTCATCACTCGTCACAATAGCTTTTAATGTGCTGATTTACAGCTTGTTAAGTTGTGATGAGTTGCTTTCCGTACTCATCACGCAACAGACCGTTCACCTCGGATGTGATGAGTTGAAAATGCAACTCGTCACACTCTAAAGCCTTGACTACAAGGCCCTTATGCAGCTTTGTGATGAGTGATGAGTTTTTTCTTAAAATCTTTTTCATATCTCTTTTCCTTTTTGCGTCGTTACATGGCCATGCAGCTTGTAAAAGCTGTCCTTTTACATCGTAAAACACCACGTTTCATCATCTAAAAGCATACCTTTTCCAATGCCGTTTGCCGTCTTTTATGTCCCAACCGGTAATTAATATTCAGCAATGTTAATGCTTTATGTTATTGGTCTGCCTGTGCTTTTGCCTTATCTTAATAGTCTTTCCGTTCGCTTTTTCGCTGGCATAATGGGCTGTGTCAAGAAAAAACGTACGAAAAGACCAGCAAGGATGGCTGAGAGCATAAATCACCTTGTTTAATTAAAATCTATTTGCCTGACGACGAACTGTGGCAATATAATATAAGGTGTATGTATTGCCCGCATACTCTATGCGCCTCGGAACTGCGCCGTAGGATGCGAAGTCACTTATCTTTGATACGATGAGCTGGCTGCCTATGTAGATGTGCTTGGTGTAGCGTCTGAATCATACCTATACAGGTTTTACAGCTGAAGCCGTTAATGTCTAATATGTAATCAACTACTACTAAGTCTTTTCCTTATTGCGGCAAATAATAATATAGAAAAGAATAAATACAGAACGCCACCAAGTACTATATGTCTTACTCCCAGCTCACTTGCTTCAAAAACATCATCTTTCTCTCTGTCATAATAGAATTTTATTTTTTGAGGATCAAATGGCTTGCATTTATTCCTTGGAACTCCTACGAGATATTGCTTTCCGTTGAACTCTATAAGAATTTTTGATGCATTTTTTGCATGGTAATTAATTTTCAGTACCGAATAATTTTGTATATGTTCCTCACTATTGATTATCGTTTGTCTATGGTCGTATATGAGCCAAATATAGATAGCAAATGCTAATGCGCCGATATTTATCAATATGACACTTATAAGTTCCATATTTGTAACACGTTTCATTTTCTTGTTTTTTTGAGTAAATCACGACATCTTTTTATTAGATGTCATGATTCTTTTTGTTATTTAAATCTATCAGAAGCACTTCTTGAAAGTGTTTTCTTTGCAGTTTCATTTCAACATCTGACTCTTTATTATTCTGAGAAATTGTTTTGCATTATTAATAAAAACCTGATTAAAGTTGATTGTCGGCTTGCAATAAAGTGTTGTATCGTATCGATTTCCTTTTTCCCGCCTAAAGATAGTCATAATTTATTTGAAACGCAACGTTTTCATTGTCAATCGTCTTGTTCTTTGCTCTTTTTTAACAAAACGTTTCTTTATGTCTTACCGTTATATTCTGATTCTCCGTTTAAGATTCGGTAAAATGTTCAGTATTTGCCTTCACCGTGCGCTCGTCGTCAGCGTCATACCAGTAGTTGGTCACGAATCCGTCGTCGTCAGAGGCCAGCAGACGGTTCTCCTCGTCCCATTTCAGTTTGCGTTCATGGGCTCTTTCTAACTATGTCTGTTGTATAGGTCTAAAGTATTTTATCGGCTATAGCAAGGGATGAAGATGGAGTCAGTCTGCAGGAGATCCGTCAGATGACAGGTCAAGACAACGGGAAGATATCCCCATACCTTAAATTGATGGCTGACCGTAAGATTATAGATAAGACGTCCAAAACACAGCGGGGAGGTATATATACTATTGCAGACCCGCTGTTTAGATTATGGCTGCAAACTAATGTATAAATTCTTTTGGGAGAATGAATGTGTTTTTTCACTCCCTTATTCCAATATTGGTTCCTTTATCTGAAACAGGGCATCCTGATAGTTCTAATATTTAGAATTATTGATGTAAATACTGTTAGTTTTAGCTATTCTATGCAGTTCAAAAATTATCATAAAGACAAATTAATAAATATGCTACGACATTGCCTCACTTCTTGCATATTGTATAAATCTCGAGTATGAATAGCCATCGAATGCTTAGATTTTGGATATAATACATAGTCAGTCTGATGCCTAGAGGCTATGATGCATGGCACGCTTATATCTGAATATTATTAATGTGCATCATAAATATTTATTAGTTTTAATAGATTAATGTATTAATGATAATGGCTACTAATAAAGTGAAAATATCAAGATTCGTTTTTTCCCATATATTTTTTAAGCTCATAAAAGGTATGCACAAAATAAACAACAATAACAGATATACAACCATCAATAAAAATCCAATAATTAATTTTAGAATAGAACTACTATCGTATGTCTCCAAAGATGCAAAACTAAGACAAGGCAGGATAACACTGCATATAAAGGTCAAACACCAAAGTATGTAACGTACAGTTAATAAATAAATATTTTTTATAGAAACAGACCCCATGCTATATATACAAATATTGATAAAAAACAATTAAATGGACAATTCTGCATATCTTATTATTGGTAATTAAAAATTTATCTATAATTGAAATTGTTGAAATGGATAAAACGCCAATCGCAAATTTTTCATACCATAATAAATTTGTCACCATAATAATATATGTAGATAAACAGAGAATTAAAGTAAAGATATAAGCAGATAATTTCATAAAAAAAGAGTTTTTGTTATTAGCCATGAAGGAACATTATAAACAAATGTCACTTCATGGCTAAATTAAACTATTTAAGCTTAATAATTTTATTCTTTGGTATATTATTTATGTCGATTTTGTTTAAATCTTGTTTTAATTCATTAAAAATATTTTTGTCATTTGTTGAACCATGTGAATACATTATACTTTCAAATCCTGATTTGAATCTTTCTTTTATTATTTGAATATCAGTTCCTTTTATAAAATGATTTTTTGTTATGAAATCATGGTCATAGGAATATTGTATCGTTAAAGGTTCTAAAGGTGTTGAGAATTCATCACCCTCATCTGCTGACAAATGTATAATTATGTCAACAGAAATACCTTTACTTATGAGATAATCGGCCATTCCTGCGCCAAAAGCTGAACCTTCACTATGCGTAACGAAATGTATAGATTCATGATCTTCTAAATCAGAAACAATATTTTCAAAATTATTCTTAGCATATTTTTGTCCCAATTTAAATCTATCTTCACCAGATTGGTCAAAACCAATTAATGATGAGCCATCTACATAAAGACTATTCCTTTTTCCTGATTCGTTAAAAAATGATAATGCAGCTTCGGTAAATCCTTTGTTCCAATAGTTTCTTCCACCTTCTTTGGGCCCTAGATTCCATGATATGCTTTTCCCTATAAAAGGAATTTTTATTCTTCTTTGAGCAAATCGAGACCAATGGCCATTAACAAAAATTGTTTTTTTACCATTTGGATCAATTGCATTAACTGGATTATTAAAGGTATAACTATAGGAGGAAATAAATGGATAATCATTTTCTGCAGGATCAGTACTAATCCACAAACTCAGCCTTGAGTCATAATACCTCGCACCATAGTAATACAGTCCCGTCTCCTCATCAAATTCCTTGGCGTTGAAGAGGTACGGCGTATTCCATGTGTTGTTCCGCTCTTCAATGAATACTTCGCCGAACGGTACGTACTCCACGTGCTGCACCACCTCGCCGTCAAGGTTGGTGATGTAGCTTGTGCTGCCAAGGTGATCTGCATGGTAGTAGAACTGCAGGTTCTCGTAGGCGTCGCCTTCCTGGAAGTTGCCGTCGAGTGCGTTGGCCTTCGCCACCGCCTCGGCCTGTGCCGCCTCCAGGGAGCCGTCGTCACAGCAGAATCCTTCGCCGTCCACATAGTCGTCGTTGTCCGTTCCGTTGTACGGCACCCCAAATGTAGCATAATTTTCTTTGATTGCCTGCAGTTGTTGACTATATTTAACATCATAGTCCACATTTACCGCGTCAGCCTCGCTGCCGGCATATTGTATGCGCCTCGGATCTGCGCCGTAGGATGCGAAGTCGCCAATCTTGGATACGATGCGCTGTGAGCCTATATAGATGTGCTTAGTGTAGCGTCCGCCTTGGTTTGCCACGAGATAAGGGCTCACGTAGAGTGAGAACTTGGCCGTGTTGGTGCGTCCGCCGGCAAACTCTGAGTTCACATACACCTGCTCGCTCTCTCCGCAGGTCTTCACTGTGCGCTCGCCGTCTGCGTCTTACCAGTAATTAGTCACGAATCGGTCATTGCAATAGACCTATAGTATGTTCTCCTCGTCCCGTTTAACAAGAATAGAATGGGAAAAGTTGAATACAATGAATTCTTTTCTAAATTGGAGAAGAACGAAATAGATGAAATACACGAAACTCTCTTAGGGAAGAAATACCGTGAAAATCATCTGCTAAGATTAATATCCGATTTTAATCCTGGACTCTTAAAGGCAAATTTAGAATAATAGTCTCCTGTCGTACTGAATATTGCTATACAGTTTGCATTATCCTCACGCTGTTAGAACCGGCAATATCAATCCGGTACTTACTGAGTTTTTTATTTATAAGAGCAGAAGGAAAAACTGATTATCGGTATCTTCCTTCTGCTCAAATAGTTACATTACAACACGTGCTATATTATGTTGTAATACAATAAAATCAACATTGTCCCATAAATCATAAAACCAATACCGCCATAATAGCTGTTAAGGATTGAGGCATAACGAGTAGTCCATTTTGGTACAGGATAATTTTTCTGCTCCTTATATGTATCAATAAATAAATATAGCCCCCATAATATTGCACAAAGTGCATGACAGATGTGATAAAAGAAACTTATTACACCTAGGAACAGTCCTATTAATGAAGCTATTCCATATATGTAAAATGAAGTACTTCTTTTGCTCCTGCTTCTGTATAGGCGTATAAGTATCTCTATACTACTCCAGATTATCATGCAATTAATAAATATTATACCCCATAGAGGTACTGGTTCCATTGTTCTCATTACTTACTTTCTTTTGTATTATTAGATTCTTTTTTTTCTATTACCTTATCGGTTATTTTTTCGGCTCCTGAGACTTTGAGTCTTCGACCTTGTTCCAATATTTCAGTTCCTAAATCGAAACCTTCTTCACCGATTTTTTTGTCATAACCAGGCAAATGCTTATTAAATAGTTTTTTTGTCTTTTTATCAATAAATGAAAATATACTACTTTTAATTATATTATCCCAGTCGCCATTTACTGCATCTATGCATATTTCTGCAATGTCTGCAGCATCAGAAATATTGTTTCCAAAACCAGCCAAAGGTACACCGACTTCAGCACCTACAACAGACAATGTTAATGCATAGCCGACTATAGAGGCAGCATCTCCTATATTCTGGGCTGCATTGACAAGTTCTTTACCGACTTTATAATGAAGAGTTACGACAAATTCTCCATTTTCATAAGAACTGACCTGATAAGAATATCTAAGATAGGGATTCTTTGTATCTCTGTTTTCAATTACTTCAGAAGCTTTGTTATTGTGCCATAGATTGTACCAACTACGCGATGCCTCTGCTAAGGCTTTCCATTTGAAATTTCCATCAGGATCAATATATGTGATGGGGCTATTTTCAGTATAAACATACGGTGAAATATTTGGAGTTTTTTCCTTTAAAGCATCAGTAGAAATCCACAAACTCAGTCTTGGGTCATAGTACCTCGCACCGTAGTAATACAGTCCCGTCTCCTCATCAAACTCCTTCGCGTTGAAGAGGTAAGGCGTATTCCAGATGTTGTTCCGCTCTTCAATGAACACTTCGCCGTCTACATAGTCGGCATTGTCCGTTCCGTTGTACGGCACTCCAAATATATGAAAATAAACTGTAATTTTATTCTTTTAAAGCAAAAAATGTACTTTTATCATAGAGGATTTGCTGTCGTAGCGATGTTATTGCAATATTGGAAAGAAAGCTAGTTTTGTCGTGCTGTCTGTTTATATATAATCAACGTGCCTTCCGTCCATTCTGGTTAATATAAACGAATGGGACGGAAGGCAGGCTGATGCAGAGTGCTGTTTAGTGCAATTCCTTAGCTTGCTTTTAAGTCTTATTTCGTGCCATAGCTTTATTTCGTGCCGTAGTCCCGGCTATGCTATTGCTGCTGCGCCTGACGCTTTTCGGCTCTGTATTCCTTTGGCGTCATGTCATATTTCTTGCGGAAGCACTTGCCGAAGTAGCCTGCGTCGCGGAAGCCCACAGAGTAGGCTATCTCTGTTATGCTGTCGTCGGTTGTCTCTATGAGGCGTGCAGCCTTGGTCAGCCTTATCTCCTTTACGAGGTCTACCGGGGCAAAGCCCGTCAGACTCTTCAACTTCTTGAAGAAGGCAGAGCGGCTAAGACCTATCGTGCCGGCTATGGTGTCGATGTTGAAGTCGTTAGAGTTGAGGTTCTCCTCAATAATCTCATGAATCTTGTGTACAAACTCGATGTCCTTCTTCACGAGGTGCTGTTCGTAAGAGTCGTTGGCTGCCTCGGCCGTGCTCTCCACGGTGGTCTGCACCACCATCTTGCGCTGGAAGATGCGCTGCTCCTCGAGCAGCTGGTTTATTCTGGCCATGAGGTGACTGCTGCTGAAGGGCTTTGTTATAAAGGCGTTGGCTCCGCTCTTTATGGATGTCAGCTTGTCTTCCTCGGTGTTCTTTGCCGTGAGCACGATGACGGGTATGTGGCTGATGTTGAAGTCTTGTCTTACGTTGCGCAGCAGCTCCATGCCGTCCATGCCAGGCATCATGAGGTCGGTTATTATTATGTCGGGGTGGTGCTGATAAATCTTCTTCAGTCCTTCTTCGCCGTCGTGCGCCGTAAATACGTTGTATTTGTTGCTTCGCAGCTGCAGCTGCAGCATGCGGCACATGTCGATGTTGTCTTCTATGAGCATTATCGTAGGCAGGTCGTCCTGCGGCTCTTCCGCTTTCTGCTCCTGCGTGTCCTGTTCTGCTTCGGCCTCGTCAGCTGTCTTGCTGCCAGCCGTGTTGTCGTCGAAGTAGACCTCGATGTCCTTCTCGTCGAAGTGTTCGCGGCCAGTAGGCAGTTCAACAGAGAACACCACACCCTTGCCGCCGTCGATGTTTTCGGCCCATATGCGTCCGTGGTGCATATTGACATACTCTCTCGACAGCGAAAGGCCGATGCCCGTGCCGGCGTAGGCGTTGTCGTCAGACGTCTTGTTGCTTGCCTGCGAGAAGCGCTCGAATATCACCTCAAGCTGCGACTTTGGTATGCCCACTCCGTCGTCTTCAACCCTTATCGTACACATGTGCCTGTCGTAGTCGTGTTCGAGCGCTATGCATATCTTGCCTCCCTCGCCGGTGTACTTGAAGGCGTTGCTCAGCAGGTTGTTGAGCACTATGGCTATCTTTTCGGCGTCGCACCATGCCGTAACGTGTTCTTCAGCCTTGTCGAACACGAAGGCTATGTCGCGCTCTTCGGCATGCATCCTGAACTCCTGCATGAGCTGCTCTATCATGCTGTTGAGGTCGACATACGACACGTGCATCTTCATCTTGCCGTTCTGAATCTTGCGGAAGTCGAGTATCTGGTTTACCAGCTGCAGCATCTTGCGCGCGTTGCGGTCGATGAGGCTTATATACTCCTTGCCCGTAGGGCTCAGCTTCTCGGTGTTCTTCAGTTCCTCTATCGGGCCCTTTATGAGCGACAGCGGCGTGCGCAGCTCATGGCTGACGTTGGTGAAGAAGCGTATCTTCAGTTCGGCCAGGCGGTCGTTGATATACACCTCGTTGCGCATCTTTATCATGTACATCACGAGGCGCAGCGCACCGTAGAGAGCCAGCAGCGCCAGCAGGGTGTATATGGTGTAAGCCCACCATGTGGCCCACCACGGCGGACTGATGATTATCTCGATGACGCGTTCGGGCGAGTTGTTGTCGTTGACCTTAACTCTGAACTTATAGTGGCCCGGCGGCACGTTGGCATACGAGGCTATGCGGTTGGTGCCGCTGTTGTGCCATTCGTCTTCGTATCCGTCGAGTATGTAGGTGTAGGGTATAAGGCTGTTGTCGGCGTAGTATGGTGCCGAGAACTCAATGGTGAATGTCGACTGGTCGTGGTCGAGCACAATCTTGTCGGCATACTTCAGCGAGCCTTCGAATATCGGCGGATTGAAGTCCCACAGCTCGCGGTTGACCACCTTGAAGTTGGTTATGAAGGTGGGGTATCGGGCATCGTTGTCGTTTCTTACTGCCTCAGGGTCGAACGACAGCAGGCCCTGGCGGCTGCCTATCAGAATGGTGCCGTTGTGCAGGCATATCGATGTGTTGTCCTCGATGTTCACCTCGGGGAAGCCCGCAAACCTGTCGTAGCTCTTCAGGTAAGACGAGCCCTGCTTCATGCTTGCCAGTCCGTTCTCGGTGCATATCCACAGGCAGTGGCTCTTGTCTTCGACGATAGACGATATTACGTCGCCGCCCTGCTTCTCGTTTATCATGTATGTCTTCAGCACGGGCTGGCGGTTCTTCTCGTCGTAATATTCTATCTTGTTGAGGCCGCTGCCGAATATGCCCATCCAGATATATCCCTTGTGGTCTTTATACATCGTGAAGATGTCGTTGTCGGTTATTCCCGACTTGTGGCTTTCGCGGTAGGTCTCAAACTTTATGTCAGACGGCTTGCTGAACTTTCCGTCGAACGACATCAGTCCGTCCGTTGTGCCCACCCACATGCGTCCGTTGCGGTCTTCTGTTATGGAGCGCACGTCGGTGTATAGCTCGTAGCGCGGATACTGCCTGAACCCGTTGCGCTTGTTTCTGAATATTATTCTGCCGCCGCGTTCCTCTATGAGGTTCAGTCCGCCGTAGAAGGTGCACGCCCATATGCGCCCGCGGCTGTCCTGATAGGTGTAATACACGCGGTTGCTGCTCAGCGAGTTGCGGTCGCCCCGCTTGTTGGTATACCGTGTTATGCGCAGTCCCTGCGGCGCCATGGCGTCGGGTGTGGCCTTTATCAGTCCGGCGCCCTTGGTAGAGAACCAGTAGTTGCCCTTCTTGTCTTCCATTATGTGGTAGACTGGGCCTATCTCGTTGCTGCCGAACTTTCGCTTTATGTTTCTGGTCTTCAGGTCCATGCAGAACAGCTCGCCCTTGCGCGTGCCTATCCAGAGGTCGCCGTTGCGTGCCTGATATACGGCACGTATGCCGTTGTTGTCGCTGTCGTTGTCGGTTATGAGCATCTGCGGGAACATAAACCTGAAGTTGTATCGCGGGAAGCACACCTTGTAGACACCGCTGCTGGTGGACGACAGCCACAGGATGCCGTTGGAGTCGATGTCGATGTCAAAGAAGTGAGGCTCCGACGTGTAGTTGCTGAAGTCTTTCTGCCGGTTGATGTTCTGCACCATCCTTGTCTGATGGTTGTAGCGCCACACCTCGCCGTTGCGCATCAGTATGAACAGGCCGTTGGCACCAGTGTCTCTGAACTTCATCTCGGCAAACAGGCTGTCTGTGGGCATGGTGAACGTCTGCGACGTGGCTGTCTTGGGGTCGTGGCATATAAGCAGGCCCCTGCCGGAGCACAGCCACAGCTTGTTATATTTGTCGGTGAACGACTGCGTGATGCCCGATGCCTGCGATGTTATGAGCCTCGGTGCCGAGCCTCTGGCAAAGGAGTAGAGCCCGTCTTTCGTGGTGAAGTACACCTTGCCGTCGATGATGTTTATGCTCGACACGGCCGACTGCATCCCCTTGAAGGCATATTGGTCGGTGTGACCGTTGGCGGTGTTGATGATATACAGGATGCCGCGTGCTGTTCCGATGCACAGATACTGCTTTTTTTTCTTGAAGCACGTTATGTCTCTGTCCTTTATCCTGCCCAGCAGCGGGGCGCTGTTTTTCTTCGTAACGATGTTGAGCACCAGACTCCTGCTTATCCAGTAGACATAGTGGCTGTTTTCGCCCAGGATGTTGGTCTTCAGTTTCATTGTGGCAGGGTCGATGTGGCGCCGCGAGTCGAATATCTTTCTCACCTCAATCTTCTTCTCCTCGTTGACGTATGTCTCAAACACGTCCTTGTTGCGCGTCAGCAGCATTATGTGGCCGTTGTCCATGGCCTGTATCTTTATCACCTGCACGTTGCGCGACTGCTTTTTCAGTTCGTTGTATATGTCGTGGTAGGTTTCGTCATACTTGTTGAACATATACAGATGGTTGTCCGTGTTGCGTATCCACAGATATCCGTTCTTGTCGCCTATGATGTTGCGCACCTTGCGCGGCGGCATGTCCGACCTGTGGTTGGTGCGTGTTATGAAGGGCGTGAACGTAGTGCCGTCGAACGAGCACAGGCCGTGCCATGTGCCGAACCACACAAAGCCGTCGCCGTCTTTCTGCGCGCAGTACACCGTGTTGCTTGGCAGTCCGCTCTCCTTGGTGTAGTGCTCCACTATCATGTCGGGCTGGGCCGCGGCGACAGCGGGTAATAACGTTATCAGCAATATAAGGCGCAACAGGGATTTCATCTTTATATGGTGTTAATTTTTTTGATTCTGTAAGTTGTTTAGAGATTAACAAAATGTAAGGTGATAGTCAGCCGGCGCCGTGATGCAGGCATCCGTGTCCAATGGCGTCAGACTGCCGTATATAGCTCGTATAAACTTGTCTTGCAAAGATAATAACAAAAAAACATCTGTGCAAGAATTAAGTGATGAAAATGTCTGTGTGTCAGATTATTGGTGAGCGGCGTAAATTCTGTGGCTATTGTTTTTCAGTCTTGTCGTGCCGGTTCTGTTTGTTTGTTCTGCAGCGGCCCCACGGCTCCGTCTGCCTTTTGTCATTCCGGCTTATGGCTGCGGTCGTGCCCGCGGCATGTTGGCATTCGGCATCAGTTGCAGGCAGCGTATAGGTATCCGTAGGGAATCTTTGAGTTTCTTCTCACAGAAGCTTTTTTGATGAGTTATATCCTACATCTTGTTATGGACTGTTTTTGCTCTATTAAAACTGTCGATGCAAAGCAGATTGTTCTTTCCGCAAAACCATTGTGACACATGCATTCTGTCCATAGCCAGTGACACGGCCAGACTACCTGCAATAATGATTGCTACGGCTATGATAAAAAACAAAATGCCAGTCGGATCGAATTTGAATATCTTTACAAGAGGTTTTGTAAGAATTGTGAACATTGGTGAAAATAATAATATGGATAATGTATTTTGACCAATGAAGTGGCTAAGTGTTTTTATTTTGTCAGGCAGATGTCCATATGCTGATAGCGAAAGGCATATTATGAGATATGTCATGGCCACGCCTTTTAATGTGTATTTATACAGATTGTCAGGGGTAGTGCACAGCAGCAGAAACGGTATTACTGCCAATACAGACGGCCGGAAAAAAGAAGTGAACATTATGCCGCTTTGCCTTATTGCCGCACCGGCAAGAAAGTATATAGCATTTTCCATTGCCATTATATGCAGTATATCAGACAACAGCCAAAAACTTATTCCGAGAACAATCAGCAGCGACACCGTGTTAATTCTTTGCTTTAATGTGTTAACGGCGTAATATGCGATATAACAGACAATTAAGGTATGCAGATACCAATACGGACCGAGAGGATGCAGCAGCAGCTTTTCGGCAAAAATGCTGGGTGTGAGTTGGCTTATATGTTCACGTATGGGAAGTATTGATGCCATTATAATATAGCCTGATTCCATTATTGCGTAAGGAACGGCGAGCCATTTTATATGTCTTGCCAGTTTGGTCAAGGGCTTGTTCATATTGGCCAAGTATCCGGAAATAAGCAAGAATACAGGCATTACAAATGTCAGGATGACAGCTTTGGCATAAGGAAATTTCTCCTCGAAATACACCAGGTGCATCAGAAGCATTAATATTATGAATATGCTTTTCAAATAGTCTAATTGTTGTATACGGTTTTGCATTTTTCGAGTGATATATAGAATATTTAAGGTTTAATATGTTGTTTCATTGTTTTCATTCGTGTTGTTTGGTGTTAATGTTAATTTATATACAAAATTAGGCGTTTTATAGTTACGATATATGTTTTTTTGTTAAATTATACAAAATGGTGTATTGGCTTGAATAATGATAAAACTTTAGCCAATAGTTATAGAATTTTATATTATTATGCGTATTTTAATTATGTAGTATGTTATAATTTGTTTTTTTGTTTCTTGTCTTTTAATTGTTTTACGTCGTTTTCTTTTTTTAATGGCATGTACCGATGGGATGATGATCTTGGGCACGTTTATTGCCTGTTGAGAACTTGGCAGACAGAAAACTTTTTGATTTTGACGCTCTCAGAATGGCCTCCGTCAGCGCAGACACGGCTTTCGGACGGAAAAACGCTGAAATTTCGTGGTTTTGTTAAGTTGTTGATATAGTGTGATTTATGCCGAAAGAGATGTCGGGGCGTGAATGTTAAAAAATATAACTCGGCCACTTACGGGTGAAAAACAATAGGTTTTTGTCTCGCAAGTCATAGACTTGTGCCTCTAAAAAGCCTGATTAAGGGCATTAAAACCATTGGTCTGGGGGTGTCAGACGGCGTTAATTGTAAATCAAAGTTAAATCCTGAAAGCTTGATTGTCTGTTTCTTTAACATCCGTTATAAGTCCGTTTTCTATTTTAAAGAAAACTCTGTACATGAAAAATGTAAAGACTTTTCTTTTGTGAAGCTGGCGTTTCTGTTCCGTTTCGCTGTCACCAGTATGGCTTGTGCTGACGAAATGCCCCGCTACACATGCACCATTGCCGCATGGCTGTTGCGGCAGATGCTGTGTGTAGCGGGGCAGGGCATGGTTGCGGCCGATAATTATGGCCGTTAGCGTCAGTTGAATATCTTGACGCCTATGAACAGCGTGCGCGGCTGAGTGGGGCCATAGAAATATTTTGAGTCGCGGTCGGCACCCTTGTCAAGGTCCTTCTGAAAGGCGTTGAATATGTTGTTCACGCCGCCGTTGAACTGCAGTTTCAGATGGTCGTTCAGCACGAAGGTGTAGTTGAGCTTCAGGTTCAGGTCCATGAAGTCGGGCGTCTTCTCCATTCTGTCTTTCTCTATGTATCCTGCGAAGTGGGGCACGAGCATGCTGCCCGTGTAGACACCCGACACAGAGAAGTCGAAGTTTTTGAGCGGAGCCGACGTGAAGGTGAAGTAGCCGTAGCAGTCGGGCGTGCGCGTCATGCGCTTTGTAGGCGCAACGTCGGGGTCGCTGCTCCATGCCAGCGCCTCGGTGTAGCGGCTCTGCTGCACGGTGAAGCCCAGCTGCAGCTGCGCCTCCTTGCCGTGAGCTATCTTATAGTCGATGTTGGCTCCGTAGACTCTTGCCCCGTGGCCGTTGCGGCGCTCCTGTATCTTGGTGCCCGTGGTCTCGTCGAATCCTGTCTCTTCGAGATAGAACACGTCGTTGAGCATGGTGTAGAAACCCTCTATGAGCAGGTTTGAGCTGAAGTGGCCCAGATTGAAAGCCCAGTCGACCGAGCCGCTGAAGCTGTTTGAGCGTTCGGGCTTCAGTCCGTCTGCCAGCTTTATCATCATCGCCTCGCCGCCCACGGCAGCCACGTGCAGGTCTTCGTCGTAAGCCTGCGGCGCCCTGAATCCGGTAGACCATGTCAGTCGGCCCTGCAGCCTGTCAGTAGGTTTCCACAGCAGGTTGACGCGCGGACTGAATATCACGTTGTCCACGAGGTTGTGCTTGTCGAGCCTGAATCCGGCAAGCAGCGTCAGATATCTCATCTTCCATTCGTTCTGCAGGTACGCCCCGGCAATCCTCACATACTGTTTAAGGTCGCGGCCGTAGCCAGTCATCACGTCGTGAAGTCCGTTAAACTGATATTCAAAGCCTCCCGTCAGCGTGGCAGGCGAGAACAGCAGGCGGTCGAAGTTGCCCGAGTACATGGCTCCGCCCACTGCCGTAAGGTCGTCGGTGGTGCCGTATGCGTTGGCGTCCATGCCCGCGCCGTAGTAGCTGTTGCGGTCGGTATGCTGCACCGAGCCGTACAGCGACAGCTTGTGCTTGTATTCGTTCATGAATATGTCGTAGGTCAGTCCGCCGCTGTTTATCACGTGGCGTGTCTGCTCGGTTATGTCGGTTTCGTGCGGCTGCAGGTCAAACTTGTTGCCTCCGCGGCGGAATTCGTTGGTGGTGTGATATTCGATGCTCAGGCGGCTGAACTGCGTGGGGCGGTAATATCCCCTCAGTCCGAAGGTGTTCATGTTGAGCTTGCCCAGCTCGGAGAAGCCGTCGCCGTCGGCGTCATAAGGGTTGCGGTTTCTGTAAGCCTGGTAGAAGGCCACGCCGTATGTGTGGTCCTTCGACACGAGCGAGGCGTTGGCGCCGAAATACTGCTCCCATGTCTTGCCGCCGAGGTTTGACATCGTAGAGTTTACCTGAAACGAGTTGTTTATCGGGTCCTTGGTTATTATGTTGATGGTGCCGCCCACGGCGTTGGCGCCAAACAGCGCCGAGCCTCCGCCGCGCACCACCTCTACGCGCTCGATCATGCTTACGGGTATCTGTTCCAGCCCGTACACGCCCGACAGCGCACTCATCACGGGGCGACTGTTGATGAGCAGCTGCGAGTAAGGACCCTCAAGACCGTTGATCCTTACCTGCGGAAAGCCGCAGTTCTGGCAGTTGTTCTCCACGCGCAGTCCCGACTGGTAGCTGAGCGACTTGGCAAGGTCGGTAGAGTTGACCGTCTCAAACAGCTTGCTGTTCATCACGTTCACCACCACCGGAGCCACCCTTCTGTTGGTCTCGTTTCTGTTGGCCGACACCACCACCTCGTCCATCATGATGTCCTCTTTCTCCATCACGAAGTGCAGGTCAACGGTATATTCGTTGCTCACCACAACGGTCTTGGTCTGCGAGGCATAGCCCATGAGCTGCACTTTCAGCGTGTATTTGCCTGCCGGCACATCCTTCAGGCGGAAGTGGCCGTCGTCGCCCGTAACGGTGCCCATGCCGTTTTCCACAATCAGCACCGTGGCGTAGGCCAGATTTTCTTCTGTTCCTTTCTCAATGACGTGTCCTGTTATGATGTTGCCCTCTTTCACCGTACTTGGTTCAACGGGATGAGCCATCCCTGCCAGCGGGCACAGCAGGCCCGCCAGAAAAAGTAATATTAGTTTCTTCATTTATTTCTTAAAAAAATGCGTAATATCCGGCCATGACGGCACGGCATGCCTGCGTCGTCACAGCATAAATAATAATGTTGAGATAAACCCTGATCGGTCATCGGGCCGCTTGGAGGTTATTAATGCCGTAGGATGTAACCTTCCGGCCGTATTTTCGCTTTCTTGTTGCCGTCATGCCGTCTGCTTTTTCGCAGGCATAGTTCACCATGCCGGCAAAAAGTCATACGTCAGTCAGCCCAATGCAAAACAAAAATCCAACCGAATGCCAACGGCCGATTTCGGGATAAAATGATTTATGAAAATGAAGAAACGGGAGGCGCGCGCAGATATATGCCCGAATTGTAGTCGGGCGTGGCGTGTGCCACTGCATATTCGCTGTAGCATGTGTGAATAAGTTTCACGTCGGGCGCCTCAATCTCGGCTGCAGGTCCGGCTTCGAGCGAATTAAAATGTGTGAGGTGATGCAGCACGAGCGTCTGCCCCGTAGGGTGGCTGTGCTTGTCTTTAAAGGGATGTGAGTGAACCACCATCACGCCGTTGACCACATGCACGTGGGCATACACCGAGATTATGGCATAATAAGCCATAAACACGGTAAGCAGCATGGCAGCGCATGCTCTTGTCAGCGTTCGTGAGCGTTGTGTCATATCCGGCGGCAAAGATACATATAAATTATGAAATAAAAAGATAAACGCAAAAAAATAAGAATTAATCTGCTGTCGGAAAAGACATTGTTTTCCCCATGGCCTATATATTTTTTCAGATTAACGGGCGGCAATACGAATAATTTTATATATTTGCAGACATGATGTCGGATGGCAACAATCGTAACATACTCAGGCCGATGCCTTAAATAAAATATGGAGAACTCATAAAAACTTATAAATATGATGGAAACAATGCCAAAACTATTTGTCGCCATAACATATTACGCGTTATACATTCTTGGCGTATTGATACTTGTACCGGCCATTGTTTATGTAGCCGGCTGGATTTTTGAGAATTACGTACTCAACAACAACATGCCGATAGAGGATGTCATGCAGTTGGGCAGTATGGACAGCGCCACGCTGATTCTGAGCAATCTGTTTATCGCCGCACTCTTTCTAAAGAGAAAATATGTGAAGCTGCCGTCTTTCGGTCAGCATGGCTCAGATAACTCTCCGGCATCAGTCTATCTGATGGCAATGCTGATGATGTTGGTTTCAATATTGCCGCTCAACCTTTTTGTTTCGGCCCTAAACCTTAACGACTATAGCGAAGCCGTTGCAGCTGACGGACAGCTCTCTTTTGCAAGTATAATAGGCATCAGCATACTGGCTCCACTGGCAGAAGAGATAGTGTTTCGCGGAGGTATAGAGGAAAAACTGCTTCAATGGAAGACAAATCCGTGGATAGGTATTCTGATTTCCGCCTTTATGTTCTCAATACTGCATTTCTATCCAAGCCTGATTATCGGCACGTTCATAAGCGGAATACTTTTAGGCTGGGTTTATTATAAAACGCGCAACGTTATGGTGTGCTTCGGCATGCACCTGGTAAACAATTCTGCATCATGCGTCATAGATTATATAAGCCCCGGCAGCAGTTTCTATGCCGACATAATGAATCAGACCAGATTCATCATTGTCGCCATATTCTGCCTGCTGATATTGGTTGCCTTAATTAATAGATTCAGAAGAATGTCATAAAAAGTTTTTGGGCAGAAACATTATATTTCTGTTTGGCTATTTGATATCCCCTGTTTCCTTTCTCAATGACAGGGATGCTAATGCGCTGCATGGACGGGGAACAGCATCACGCAAGAGGCATTAAGCCCGACATCACAATTCCCGTTTATGCCACAGACTATATGAATGGCTACGACAGAATTTTGAACGTGGCACTGAAAATGGACGAATGAAGAGGATAAAGATATACGGACGGAATTTGAATTGCTGACGGCAAACGACAGCTTGCGGATTGGGAGACAATCAAGATTAAACATTCAGATGAAATGGAAAAGATTATAAATGAAGACTTTATCAGTAAGATAAAAGAAAGGGTAGTTTGTTTTAATATAACTAAGACTTACCGAAACAAAGAAAGAGACAGCATATATGAATGTGCAAAAAAATATTGGCGTGTGAATGGTCGGCGTATTAAGGAAGCTGACTATGTACTTGCTGTCAGTGACGGACAGATTATTGGTGTATACAAACCATTGCGTTGGTATATTACAGACTGTAAGATGTATGAAGGCCGTTGGGAATTTGACGGAGAAGAACTTACAGATTCACCTTATTTAGGCCAGAATGTAGGAAAACTGTTTTATCGCAAACAAAATCCTGTGGCCTATATAAATATGTAGGCACTAGGGATGCTGTCGGCATTAATATAATTGAGTAAAGCGGAGATTTACATATAAGCTAATATTGCATTATTTCGTTGTTTTGTTATTCCTGTCAGGAATTTTTATTACTTTTGTTCCTGCTAAGAACATGCCCCTGAGAGGGGCGTTGTGCAGGCCTCATGGTTATGAGCCGTAGCAATGGGCATGAGCCTGGCAGAGGCATACGCCATGTAAACGAAAAGCTAGATAAGAACAATGTCAGCAGATAATTCATATAACGGTAAGATTTCTTTCGGCGAGAAGGTTGGCTATTCATTGGGCGACCTGGCTGCCAATCTGGTGTTTCAGATGATAATGATATATCAGCTGAAGTTTTACACCGACGTGTTTGGACTCAACGGAGCCATTGCCGGCTCGGTGCTGCTTGTGGCGCCTATGGTGAGTGCATTTGCCGACCCGATAGTGGGCATACTGACCGACCGCACAAGCACGCGCTGGGGCAAATATCGTCCGTGGATACTGGCGTCGGCCCTGCCTTTCTGCCTGTTCTACATCCTTGCCTTCCACAGGCCCGACATACAGGACAAGACGCTGCTGGCCGTTTATGCCGCCGTGTCGTATGTGCTTCTGCTGATGATGTATTCGTTCAACAACACGCCTTACGCCTCGCTCGGCGGAGTGATGACGGCCAACATAAAGGAGCGCACAAGCATCAACACGGTGAGGTTTGTGGCAAGCACCATAGCCCAGTTTGCCGTGCAGGGCTTTACGCTGCCGCTGATTGACCGCCTTGGTGGCTCGGATGCGAGTCGCGGATGGAGCCGCACCATTCTGCTGTTTGCCTTCATCGCCTTTATCTGTCTGCTCATAACATTCTTCACCACCAGAGAGCGCATAGCCCAGCCGCCGCAACAGAAAGTAAGCGTTAAGGAAGACGTAAAGGAAACCTTCGGCAACGTGTCGTGGCGCGTAATGTTTGTGCTGTGTCTTGCCGTATATACCTCACTGGCGATGTTCGGCTCGTCGATGAACTTTTATTTTCAGAGCTATCTCGACCAGCGCTCGCTCTATGAGTTTCTGCATAACTTCGGACTTGCCGGCACCGAGCGTGAGGCTTATTCGGCAGGCTTCTCGCTGTTTAACATACTCAACGCCATAATGCAGTTCGTCGGTGTGGTGTTCCTTTCGGGATGGCTTGCCGGCAAGTTGGGCAAGAAGACCGTATATATAGTGTGCCTGTCGCTCACCGTATTGTTTCAGGCTCTGTTCTATCTGCCTTCGCCCGACGACGTTGTGCTTGTTTATCTGCTGTGCGTACTGAAAAGTCTGGCCTATGCCCCGACGATACCTCTTATGTGGGCAATGGTGGCAGATGTGGCCGACTATATGGAATATCTCAACCGCCGGCGCGCAACAGGCTTCTGCTTCTCGGGCATAATGTTTGCACTGAAGATGGGACTCGGCTTCGGCGGAGCCTTGTCTGGCATACTGCTGTCAGCATTCGGCTACGTGTCGGGCGGCACAGCCATGCAGAGCAGCGGGGCTGTTGAGGGCATACGCCTCGTGTCGAGCATAGTGCCGGCAGTGGTGTTCGGCATAGCTTTGGCGTCGGTAGTGTTTTATCCCATAACAAAGCGTTTCAACGAGAAGATGCAGGCAGAACTGGCAGAGAGGCGCAAAGTGGCAGAAGGGCAGGGCGAATGACCGTTTGCGGCAGTATATAAGAAACAAGAAAAGGAGAAAGGCTGAATATGAACACTAAACATTATAATGTGGTGGCAGCTGTAATACGCAAGGACGGAAAATATTTCTGCGTGAAAAAGGGCCGCACAAAATACAGTTATACAAGCTATAAATACGAGTTCCCGGGCGGAAAGATTGAGCCCGGCGAAACGCCGCAGGAGGCTTTGAAACGCGAACTTGCCGAGGAACTTGATTATGACATATCTGTAGGCTGCCTGCTTGTGGCTGCCCGTCATGATTATCCCGACTTTTCGATAACGCTCAACGCATATCTCTGCGAGCCGCTGTCAGACGGGTTCGTTCTCTCGGAGCATGTAGACTATGTGTGGCTCGGCGCTAAAGAGCTGCGCTCAGTCGACTGGGCTGAGGCTGATCTTGCGGTGGTTAGATGTATTGAAGAGTCAGATTTGCACTGAAAAGCCATTGATTCTGTCGGCCGTTTTGCCGTTGCTGCCAACCTTTTTTGTTATTATTCAGCTGCTTTCAGGTGTAAGTATAAACTGTTGTTTCGGGGTAATCAGGTAGCTCCGCCAAATGTTTCTGTGTCATCATTTTGTGCCGAAAAGCCCTATATTGGCGGTTAATTAATTTGAGCAAATCATATTTTCTGTGAATTGTTTCATCTAATCAGTAAATTAGATACAGCTTTTTTATCTGATTATACGTATTTTTGCAAAAGAAAAAACAACAGAAATATCGTTGCTGACGATAGTCTGTTAAAGGCGGACGCGCAAGAAATGCTCCGCAGCTCTACTGACAACGAAAAAATAAATTATAAAAGATTACATATTATGAAACTGATTGAGAACACCGAATTTGGCGGCGAACGCCCGTTGTTCGCGTCGCACGACCTGCACATCAACAACGTAACCATACGTGAAGGCGAGTCGGCCATAAAGGAATGCAGCAACATTGTGGCCACCAACTGCCGCTTTGAAGGTAACTATCCGTTCTGGCATGTACACGGATTCACGATAGACAACTGCTATTTTGCCGTAGGCGGACGTTCTGCATTGTGGTATTCAGACCATCTGACGATGAAGAACACCGTGATAGACGCGCCGAAGATGTTCCGCGAGATGAACGACATCGACATCGAGAACGTTGAGATAAATGACGCCGACGAGATTTTCTGGCGCTGCAACCGCATCAACGTGAAGAACCTGAAGTTGCACGGCGGCACTTATCCCTTCATGTTCAGCAACGACATACGTATAGACGGCTTTGAGAGCGACAGCAAATACGTGTTCCAGTATGTAAAGAACGTAGAGATACACAACGCCAAGATAACCACCAAGGACGCCTTCTGGGAGGTGGAGAACGTTATTATCTACGACTCAGAGCTTAACGGCGAGTATCTTGGATGGCACTCGCGCAACCTGCGCCTTGTAAACTGCCATATCTCAGGCGAGCAGCCGCTGTGCTATGCTCACGACCTGGTGTTGGAAAACTGCACGTTCGACAGTGAGTGCGACAGGGCCTTTGAGTATTCTACGCTCAACGCCGATATACGCGGAGCTATCACCAACATCAAGAATCCGATGTCGGGCGTTATTGTGGCCGACTCAATAGGTTCGGTAACTATCGACGAGAACATCAAGGCACCAGCCAACTGCGAGATAAAGACCAGAGGCTGACATCATTGCTTATGGTGCTGACGCATATAGGGCAACGTGCCGGCCAAAGGGCTGGCGCGCTGCTTTCGGTCTGACAATTATTACTATTTACAAAACAAACTGCCTATGCCACAGCCACCCGGCAGCCTTGCGGTAGCTGCAGCCTATTTCCTCATATACGTTGTATGGGGCTCCACATATTATTTCATCGGGGTTTGTCTTCACGACTTTCCGCCGTTCGTGCTCGGCACGGTACGCTTCGCCGTGGCTGGTCTGGCCTTGCTTGCTGTATGCCGGCTACGTGGCGAGCGGCTGTTGCGCCGTGGACTTATCTTTAAGTCGGCCGTGTGCGGCATCATTCTTCTGTTTGTCGACCAGGGCGTCATCATGTTTGCCCAGCGCTATGTCAGCAGCAGTCTTGTCGCAATAATGGCTTCGTCTACGGCTTTGTGGATAATGCTGCTCGATGTTCCGCAGTGGCGTCGCAATTTCAGAAGTGTCTCCACCGTAGCAGGCATCGTGCTTGGCTTTCTTGGTGTGGCCATGCTCTATCTCGAACAGCTCAACATGCAGCGTCCCGGCGGCAGTCATTATGAGTATGGCGTGCTTCTGCTTATAGGCGGATGCATATCGTGGGCATGCGGCACGCTGTATTCAAAATATCATATCCGCGACAATGATGACGGCGGACTCTCGTCGTCGGCTTGGCAGATGCTTGGTGCGGGCGTCGTTTTTGCCTTGTGCGCAGGATTGTCGGGCGATTTCTGCAGTTTGCAGCTCTCCGCAGTATCAGCCGTTTCATGGCTTTCGTTGGCATATCTTATAGTCTTCGGTTCAATGATGGCATACACGGCCTACATCTGGCTGCTGCGTGTGCGTCCTGCCACCGAAGTTGCCACTCATGCTTACGTCAATCCCGTTGTTGCTGTAGTCATCGGTGCTGGCCTTGGTCATGAGGACGTAACGCTGATACAGCTCGCCGGTCTTGCCGTGATACTGATAAGCGTGATGATGGTGAACAGAAAGTAAATTGAGAATTGAGAGTTGAGAATGGAGAAACAATGTTCAGCGTTAGCTAATTATGATTTGCCTTGTGAAAGTGAAGAGCAGGCGGGGAGCGCAAGCGCAGTTAAAAATTAAAAAGTAAAAATTAAACAGCGCCATACGAAAGTGAACAGTGAAAAGTGAAGAGTGAAAAATCCAAATGTCTTGTGTCTATCTTTGGATAAGGATTCACAAAGCATATGGCTCTAACTCCTAGCCAACTTGTTGGCGATAACTCCTTTAACTACTTTAACTCCAAATGACAATACCCCTCAAGGCATACGTCTTTTTTCGCTATGCTCAAGGAACTTCTCCTTAACTTCATAACTCCTTAACTCCTAAAAAATATATCCATGTCCAAAACCAACTATTCCCCAGTAAAGCCGTCGGAACGCTATGTCATTCTCGACGCACTTAGAGGCTTCGCCTTGCTTGGCATCTGCCTTGCCAATTATCCCGAATTTTCGCTCTATACGTTTCAGCCGGCCGACGTTGCCGCGTCAATGCCTTCAGCCGGTGTGGACAGGATTGTGCGATTCTTGCAGTATGTGTTCATCGACGGTAAGTTTTACACCCTGTTCTCGCTGCTCTTCGGCATGGGCTTCTCGATAATAATAAGTCATGCCGAACAGAAAGGCAACGGGGCTTTCAGACTGTTCTATAGGCGCATGGCCGTGTTGCTCGCTATAGGATTCCTGCATCTTATGTTCATCTGGAGCGGCGACATACTTATGCTTTATGCCCTTATGGGCATGGTGCTGCCGTTGTTCAGAAACGTGAGCAACCGGAAGATGCTTTCGTGGGCTGCCTTCTTCCTTTTGCTGCCCGTGGCTGTCGACACACTGACACAGATCTTCGGCGTCAGTCTCTCGGCTCCTGCCGTTGAGGCTCAATGGCATTACTGCCGCAAGTACGGCATAACAGAAGAAAACTTCGGCTATTGGCTGCGCGATGCCGACAGTTATGCTCAGGTGTTTCAGTTTCTTATTCAGGGAGCGTTGGTGAGAGTGCAGGAGTTTGTCGACGGCAACCGCTACTTTAAGGTCCTTGGCCTGTTTCTGATAGGCTATTACATCGGGCGTCAGAAGATATACGCCGACCTTTCTGCCCACCGGCACCTGCTGCGCCGCGTGTCGGTTATAGGCTTCAGTGTCGGTATTCCTTTGTCTGTTGTCTATGCATGGAGCGCCGTTGGCGGTCATCCTTTTGGCAACGCTGCCCACTCATTGCTTTACGCTGTCAGCGTCTATCCGCTCGGTTTCGCCTATATGTCGTCCCTCTGCCTGCTTTATCTCCGCAGCAGCCGTTCGGCGGTATGGCGCGCCCTTGCCGCTCCCGGCCGCATGGCTTTGACCAATTACATCTGTCAGTCTATAGCAGGCATGTTCCTTTTCTACGGCATAGGCTTCGGCCTTGGTGCCGGCGTGGGCCTTTCGCTTACAGAGATTATAGCCCTCGGCGTGTTTGTCCTTCAGATGTTGCTAAGCCGTCTGTGGCTTCATTACTGCCTTTTCGGCCCCCTAGAGTGGATCTGGCGCATGCTCAACTACGGCAAACCTCTTCAGTTGTTCAAACAGAAACAGAGAGGGTAGGGAAGGTTGATTGTCGTAGCTTTAATAAAAATGTAAAATGTTATATGTCTGTTTTGCTGCTTTAGGCGTATAATGTCTGCACCGTTTTTAGCATATAAGATTTTAAATGCTGAAAATTGAAAGGAAAACATGCGCTTATGGTTAAAAGATAAGCAGGAAAAATGTTTTTTGCAAGCAAATGTGTAAGCAAATGATAGTGTTTAGGTTTTAAATCATTAACCTATCGTTTACGCATCGTAAGTGGGCCACTTTTTAACCGAAAGTGGCCCGTTTTTTATTCGTTACCGGGCCACTAATTTTAGTCAATAGCAGTGTACTGGACATACTTTTATTGGAGAAGATTGACAACTTATTTAGTACACCACATTTGCATGAAAAACGAGAAAAATGATATGGGACAGATATTCCATATAATAAGTTGGAAAATGGTAAACATATTTTAATTTGGCTGAGAAATCTTAAAATGTTGTTAAATTTATTAAGCCTATTTTGGATAGTAAAAATAACTGCCGTATAATTTGCAATATGAAAACAAAACGAACAAGATATGTCGGAACAATATTTACAAAATAAACGAGAAAATGTTTCGATAGGATGCTATAGGAAACCAGATGACATTTGGACCTCAGGATATGCATTAAAGAATGAAAAAGCAGATAATTTCTAAGGGACGTTGTCTGTGGTAGCACAAAAATCAAGTATGAGAAACTATTGGCTTACTTTTTGCTGGTGATGAAAATGGTGCCAACAAAGATCCGACAATAAAAACTGAAACTTGAAACACCCCTATTTTGACATAAATATGTTTAACTTAAAAAGCATTGCCAATGAAACATAGACAAAAAACTACAAAGACAAAGGCTGCAACAGCAAAGGTGCTGACATTGCCTGACCTGTATGACATGTATGATGAATGTAATTTCAGATTCTTCGGTGGAACTTTGCCGTGTCCTCAGCTGGATTTTATGCATAAGAAAGATCCTGTAGGTTCTTTTACATGTGACTATTATAATGACGTAATTCTATCTGCCTGTATCATGATAAGCGACAGGTATAAATATACAGATGCTCAACTACGGACGCTAATGACCCACGAGATGATACATTATTTCTTATACTATAATAATGTAAACCCGACGTGGAGTCATGGTAAGGAATTCAGGACTATTGCAAAATACATGAATGTTGTTTATGGACTGAATATAGATAAGTATACTGATACCTCAAACATGGAAATGATTCAGAAAGAATCTTTCTTTTCCAGACTATTCTCAAAACGGAAAGCATGACGTTGTAATCATCAGGTTATGACAGAATGGCATACACAAAGAATAAACAAATTGATTATAAATTATTATTAACTATAAAAACGAAAAGTTATGAAAAATATTAAAGCGACATCGGAGATTCTGAGCGTGTATAACAACATGCTGGCTAAGGCTGATAAACTGACAGACGAGAAATTGAGAGACGAAGCACTGGCTGAAGCAGAAAAATACAAAAACGGTTTCGACTGGTCAGATGTTATCTTCTATGAGGATGGTAAGGCAGGAGTAAAAAATGTATTGGGAGAAATTCTTGTTCCGGCTAAGTTTGACAAAATAGCATTCACATATTGCTATTTCGTGAAAAATATGCCTTATATTGTTATTAATCATGGCAACTTCGGAATGGTAAAATCTGACGGCTCCGGAGAAATGCTTGCTCCATGCGAGTATCATGAGATTGCGCCGTTGATATATTATGGCTGCTTTATTGTAATGGCTGACGACTATTGGGGCTTGATAAATTCCGACGGACGGATTGTGGCCCCTGTTGAGCATGATGACATTCAGATACTTGAAGATCAGTTTGCTGTGTTTAGAAAAGATGATAAGAAAGGACTTTATGCCTTTGAGAATGATGTATATGTAAGTCCTGAATATGATGACATAAAGCATGACGACATAGATGAGCCGATTAAATTTATCCGTGACGGAAAGACATTCTATATAGACACGGAAGGTAATGTCTACGATGACGCAGAAGACAGCGAACACTTATTGCTCGGTGTTCAGAGTGATCCCGTATAAAGATTAAATTAAGATATAACGTTTTCGCATACATTGGTGCGAAGGCGTTATATCTACATATCTTTTCTCGTCAAGATATGTTCTCGTGTCTTCTTCAGCAAAAACATACAGGTACTATTTACAAACGAAAAATATTGAGAAAATGAGACATACATACAATTCAGAAACCGAATTAGCATCAAAGAGCAAGGGTAAGTCAACCCGCTTGAAGCCGATACCAAAGAAAGATATGACAATGATGAATTGTCTTGAAAGAATATTGGAGATTGTTGCAGGTGAGTCGTTAAGTGCGGCGTCAATAAAGAGAGCACAAAGGTATATTCAATATGTTGCCGAACGTCAGAAACTAAACAGTATGCAGACTGTGCTAATGGCTCTTTATATTAACTTCAGCAATGATCCGTGCATAACTCTTGCCGATATCGCAAGTGAACTTAAATGTAAAAATCTGAAGATATTGTGCTATCAGAAGGAGATTGACGAATTGGAGAAAAAACGTATCTTGCGTAAATCCGGCGCACATGGCCCGTTTGACGGTTATAAGATAAACGACGGCGTGATGGACGCTTTGGTGGCAAATGAGCCGTATGTATGTAAACCGCGTAAGGCTTCTGATTTGTATGAACTGTTTTCGTTTGTATATAATTTGCTCAGTTTACGCAAGATGGAAGAAATTGACACGGAAGAACTTGTTGTTGAAATAAACGAGTTGTATGATGAAAATAAAGAAATATGTTTTGTCGATGGTCTCCGTAAGCTAATCTTGGAGGATGAATCTGTCCTCTTGTTGTCACAGATGGGAAGATGTCTTATGAACAGCAACATAAAAAATGTTGCGCTGGATAATTTTATTTATTTGTTTGACGAGGAGTCTGTACGCGCCCGTCAGTTAAGGGCATTGCAGAATGGAAGTCATGAACTGATGAAGCTTGGACTGATAGATTTTTCAATGAGCAATGGCTTTAAAGACCGCGGAACGTTCATGCTTACCGACAAGGCACGTAAAATTCTTCTTGACAACGTAAAGATTGCATGTTATGACGAGGTGAATGACGAACATACGGACATATTGAAGCCTGACGCGATTAATGAAAAGCAGATGATATTCGATAATACCGTCTCTGAGCAATATGACAGACTGTGCGGACTGCTTAGTGATAAGAATCTGAATACTGTTCGCCAAAGGCTTGAGGAGAAGAATATGAGCAGAGGATTTTCTATACTTTTCTATGGTGCGCCGGGAACCGGAAAGACTGAAGCCGTTAAGCAGATAGCCAGATGTACCGGGAGAGAGATTATGCAGATTAATATCTCACGGATGCGTTCTATGTGGGTTGGGCAAAGTGAAAAAAACATAAAGGCTGTTTTTGACAATTACAAAGAGATGTGCAAACGTTCTGAGCGTATTCCGATTTTGCTTTTCAACGAAGCAGATGCCATTATCAGTTCTCGAATTGACAATGCAAAAAACTCTGTTGACAAAATGGAAAATTCTATTCAGAACATCATACTTCAGGAAATGGAGAATTTCGACGGCATACTCATTGCTACTACTAACCTTGTTAAAAATTTCGACAAGGCTTTTGAACGACGTTTCTTGTATAAAATAGAGTTTACAAAGCCAACAGAAAAGGCCAGAAAGAAATTATGGCAGACTATAATGACAACTATTGATGACAGTTCTGCTGCGTTTCTTGCAGGTAAGTATCAGTTCTCTGGAGGTCAGATCGAAAATGTGGCGCGTAAAGCTGTAGTCGATTCAATCCTGTATGGCGAAGATAATGTCAATCTTGCTAAGATTGAGGAATATTGTAAAAACGAGGTTATAGGAAAATCAAATAAGGTAAGAATAGGATTTTAGCTTTTTGCTTCGTGTCATAACCGGTTGGTAAGCAACAATGTTTTTTGTTCTTTATTTATATGTTGCTTCTGCCGGTTATTATTGTTGTTGCTTGTTTCCTCATGGCGTATTGTGGTGCGTCATGAGGACAACATATGAAAGTTCTGGGATTTAAAATATCCAACATTCAGATAGACTGTTTTTATATTGTCTGAAAAATTTATATATTTGCTTCTAATTAATATTTATGAATTGAAATTGGCTGGAAAAAATAATATGCAAAACACAGATATTATGTATCATGGCTCACATAACTATTTTACTGAGTTTGACTTGAAGCATGTCTTGGAGGGAAGCGGAAAGATTAAGTTCGGTTATGGTGTGTATGTCACTTCAAAATATAGTTCTGCTGCCCATTATTCAGGTCAAAAAGCACAGTCAGAAGGTGAAAACTTTGTCTATACCGTGGCAGTGCCTTCATTGACGGATGATAATTACATAATGTTTAAGCAGCCTGTTAATGCTAAGATTGTTATGCGTACAGAAAATGTGCTTGGTGAGAAAATTCCTGATAAGGTTAAGGCTGACGGGAAATTATTCCGTAAATATCTGGCAAACACACTTACTGGGAATGATGACTTTATCGGAGAGAAAGCCGCTGCCGAGTTTTTGGATAACAAAATCGGTGTCGACTGTATTGTGTGGCCATATTCGTGGCGAAATCCTTCTCTTGGTACAAATCGTGCGATTTTTAATGTCAACAAAATAGAGATAATAAGGATTGACCGGGTTTGTCTGGATGCAAGTAAACATCTTATACAAGACTCTGTTGTCCCGGTTTTTCAATTAAACAACGAAGTATAGCAGATATGAGTTTTTATAGCATAGCGCCATTCATAGAAAAATACTATCTACAGTATTATTCTATCAAAGATTATCCGAAAGAGCAATGTGTAACCATACATAAAGTTAAAGAAGAGTGGGGCATATTAAGTAACTTCGGACGGACTCCAATAGTAGTCAACGGTGTTGAGTTTAAGTCTGCTGAGCAGCTCTTCCAGATGATGAAGTTTAAGGATAAGGATGTTTTGTTAGATATATATGGTGCCGGCAATCCGAAGATGAAAGCAAAGAAATGGGAGAGAACTTACAGGCGCAGCGATTGGGGACAGATGATTGTTGACGCAATAAAGTTCTGTCTTCAATGTAAGTATGATCAAAATGCAGATTTCAGGGAAAAACTTAAAAATACCGGCAACAGATATATAGTTGAGGATCAGACAACGTTCCGTAAAAAGTATGCAGATACTTGGGGCGTAAAATTGGTTGATGACAAATATGTCGGTCCAAATCTTCAGGGACGTCTGCTTATGGAGTTAAGAGACAATTGTAAGTTGACTTATAGTTTGCCTGATGACGCATTGGATTTTGTAAATTTGCTGAAATAAATAGTGTGGATATTTTTATATTAAACTGCTTTTTAGGTGGCTGTATTAGATATAATAATAAGCCCCGAAACATCATTATTTGAGCACATAAAAAGTCGTGACAATGATGTTTCGGGGCTTATTGTTTTTTTGCCTGACGTGTGTCACTCAGGAGTATTATTCGTCCTCATCCTCCTCAACAGCCCGTGCTTCCTTAAATTTCTCTTTCATAGTCGGGTTGTTGTATGTAAGTTTCTTTATTGTCAGGCTGTCTGCCTTGTCGTTGGCAAGGCGGAGGTTGCGCTCGGAGCCTACGAGGGCCTCTTTTATCTTTTGCAGGTGAGTTATCGACTTGTCTATCTCGTCGATTGCTGTCTTGAACTTCTCGCTCGCAAGGCGGTAGTTGTTGGCAAACTTCTCCTTGAAGTCGTTGAGGCGGCTCTCAAAGTTGGTTACGTCTACCGACTGGCTGCGCGCAATAGCAAGCTGGCGCTGATACTCTATGCTCTTCTTTGACGTCTGCACAAGTAGCGTTATCAGCGGGAGGAAGAACTGCGGACGGATGACGTACATCTTCGGATAGCGGTGCGACATGTCAACGATGCCCGTGTTGTAAAGCTCACTTTCAGGTTCGAGCAGCGACACAAGTACGGCAAATTCGCATTTCTTTGCTTTGCGGTCGTCGTCGAGTTTCTTCAGGAAGTCCTCGTTCTTGTGCTTCGTCGCAGTCTGATCCATTTCGTTCTTCATCTCGAACATAATGGAGATATATTCAAAGCCGTCTTCATAGTCGCGGAAGATGAAGTCGCCCTTGCTGCCGCCCGATGCGTCGTTGTCTTTCTCAAAGTAGGCGTTGGGGAATAGCGGGCGCATGCGGTTGAACTCCGTGCTGCAGTGTATTTCGAGCGTCTCGCCGACCATCTTTGTCGACATCCTTGTCTTCAGGTCTTTATAGTAGTCAACCTCTTCCTGCTTCTTTTTCAGCTGTATCTCGTAAGTTTCCTTTATGCTGTTCTCACGCAATGCGGCCTCATTCTTCTGCTGGTTCACCATGCCCGTAAGCTCAACAATCTTGTTTTCTTTCTCCTTCAGAGCGTCCTGCGCCTTGCGTTGTTCCTCAAGCACGGCTATCTGACAGGCATCCTTACTCTGCGAAATGGTGGATTTCAGTTCCGAAATCTCCTTGTCCTTCTTTGCCAACTCACCGGCCAGCTCGAGCGCATTAGTCTGCACCATGCTCTCAATCTTAGCCTTCAGTTCGGATATCTCCTGATTCTTTTTGTTCATTTCTCCGGCCAGTTCGAGTGCCTTGGCCTGTGCCGTGCTCTCAATCTTTGCCTTCAGCTCAGATATCTCCTGGTCTTTCTTGTTCATCTCTCCGGCCAGTTCGAGTGCCTTGGCCTGTGCCGTGCTCTCAATCTTAGCCTTCAGCTCGGATATCTCCTGGTCCTTTTTGTTCATCTCCCCGGCCAGTTCGAGAGCCTTAGCCTGTGCTGTGCTCTCAATCTTAGCTTTCAGTTCCGATATTTCCTGGTCTTTCTTGCTCATCTCTTCAGCCAGTTCAAGCGCCTTTGCCTGCGCCATGCTGTCTATCTGCGCCTTCAGCCGTTCTATCTCAGTGTTCTTTTCTCCTATTTCAAGGTCCTTTGCCGACAGCTGCTGTCCGAACGTCTGTTCCGACTTCATCACGTCGGCCTTCAGTTCTGCCGCATATTGTTTCCTCACCTCTTCAATTCTGCGGTTGAGTTCGTCGTTAAACTCGGCGTTCTTAACCTGACTGACGATAGATGCATAGTCGGCCTCGTCTACCTGAAACACGCTCTGACATTTAGGACATCTTATTTCTTTCATATCATCGAGTTTTTGTTATTTCTTACACATTTATAATCTTTATCATATCTGCCAGTTGTACAAAGTAATCATTTGACCAGATATCCAGTTCTTTCGGATTTCTGACAAAAGGCAGAACGTCATTTTTAACCTGATTTATATTGGCAGTTGATAATTTTTCTTTCAGCAACGCGATAAATGTATCCATGTCAATTTCCTCATTATTAAACTGCTTTACGCGTTCTGCCAGATGCTTGAAGTCAAGGGGTACATTATGGCGTACATACCATTCAAAATCATACCAGTCGCGTCCTTTTACTCGATTTTTCCAGGCACGGTACACCAGTGCATGCATTTTGCCTGCAAACAGGTCGGGCAAAACAAAGCAGCGTGTCATAAATGAATGTGGCTGCAACAGCAACTTTTGCTCAGTTTCAAATTTCAGCGGTGGCTGTGTGTCAACCTCAATTTTTATTTTTATCGATTTGTCTGTACGGAAAGATATGTCGTAAACATCAGTGTTGTCTTTTAGAAATGCCGATTCAACCTTTCCGAAACTCTTTTTGTCTTTCTTCTTTATTTCCACGTTTCTTCCCACAACGGCAAATTCATCGATGATGGGCTGAAAATATTTCTTGAAATCAAATTCGTCGTCAGGTGCCAAAAGAGAGAAGGCCATGTCTTCGCTAAAGCGTTGAAGACCATGGAAAATACGAAGACATGTACCGCCATAGAACGCAGCCACGTTGAAGAAACCTCCGTTATAAAGACCGGCAAGTATTATTTGCTGGTTAACCTCAAATATGGTATTGCGTTTCTTCTGTTCGGTAGAAAGGTCGTATGCCGAAAGCATACTGTCGTAAATGTCATTTGTCATTGTTTAGCAGTTTTATTAAGGTTCTTATTGATTCCGACTTTTTGCCAGTCTTGGCATATTCTTCAAAGATGTTTACGTTCATCATTAAGAAGTCGTCCATCTCCATGCGTATGTCTTCTTCAAGATACGTTTCAGCATCTTTTATGGATCTTAGATTTACGCTTGGTGAGTTGGCAATCAGGTCACATAGTGCTTTTTCCGGTGTAGCCATCACGAACGCATATCCGTCCTTTTCAATGCTCGACAGTCCTATTGAAAATGATTTTCTTGGGATGTATGTATATTCAAACCGTCCAAATGCAGTGTCAAAGCTACGTGAATGTTTTAGCGTCATTGACTGCATAGTGTAAACCATTTCAGGTATGAGGCCATAGTAACGCAATGCAGAAGACATAGATACATATGACGGGGTGTAAAGATGATTGGCGATAAGCTCGGTAGACAGAGGCCTGTCTGATATCTCAGGATTACATATGTACAGTCCTCTCTTAAGGCGGATAATATCTCCGCTTTTCTCAAGTTGTCTTATTTTTTGGCTTCCTCCTTTTAATTGTGGGTATAGTGATTCAATTATTGAGGACGTTACCGGTATGTTGCCGAGTTTTGCTAAAACATTATTCATGATGTACGGATAAAGTTTACTCAAACAAGATGTCTGGTAACCATGCTTATTTAGATTAGCATGGATATTGAGAACATTGTTTGTTTTTGCAAATATAGTAAAATTTTGAACAGTAATATATATAAAACATACTTAACTGTTCAAAATTTTACAACTTTTATGTCGTCTTAATGTTTTAGCTTCTGTTTGCTCTTCATTCTGAGGAGCAGGCGAAAGGTGAAGTTTTTTGGAGTGTCTGTCTTCCGTCAGTTCTCTTTTTCTTTTTTATCTTCCAGACAGTCAGCGTCATCTTCTTCATCTTTGTCGTCCTCTTCCGCTTTGTTCGGAATAACGGAGCCCTTCGGGTCGTTGGTCTTCTCGGTGCTCATCCATTGGCGTATGGCTGCCATTCTGGGCAGCAGGCGGATTACGGGCAGGCGGTAGTGGTGAATAATGATGAGCATCATCATCAGTATGCCTATGGCCGTCATGTAGCCGTAGCATTCCTTTATGGATATCATCACGGCCTGCTTGGATATCACAGCCATTGTGTCGCTCCACGACGGCAGGTCGAACGGCATCACCGTTCCGTCCATGTTGTCGGACGCGTTGAGGCTGTTCTTTGATATCGACCAGTTGTATAGGCGCTGCACCGTGGCCGAACCTAAGGCTGTTCCTATGCCACAGCGTATGTATCCTATGGAGTTGAGGCCGAAGAAAAAGTGAGAGAAGGGGAGCGACTGCGACAGATATACGTTAGACGCCGAGCCTATCATCACCTCAGACACGCCAAAGGCAAACAGAGGGATGAAGAATGCCTCTCTGTTGGTGTCGCCGTCGATGAGAAAATACATCGACACTTCGTAAAAGGTGAGCAGCATAAGCGCCACAATAAAGTATTTCTTGAATCCCCAGTGCCACTTTACGAATGTGGCAAAGGCCAGCAGCGAGCCTACCACCACGCCGTAGAGTATGGGCCAGTTGAGCGATATAGTGTTGAGCGAGTCGTATTTCAGCACAGATGACAGATATATCGACTGCAACAGCTTGGGCGCAGCCTGAAGGATGCCAACGCCGAGCAGAAGCAGCATGAGGTGCTGCACTGACCTGAACTTGAATATAGACAGCGGCAGATACGGCTTTTCGTGAAACTTCGACCGGCACAGGGCTGCGATAAAAAACGCCAGCGTTATGCCCGTGGCCTGCCATATAGTGCTGCTCGTCCACCAGTCGTAATGCTCGCCGTAGGTGAACAGCCACATGCCTGATATCAGGAACGCGCTCCAGAGGAACAGACCTACGAAGTCGACACCCTTCAGCGACAGGAACGGACCCGGACGATGGTCGGGCTTCATCATGAAATATACTATGCCGCAATGAATCATCATCAGCGCTATGACAAACAGGTTCATCAGTCGCCAGTTGCCGTAGTATGTAAGATATGCCGTCGTTATGCCAGAAAGATATGTTCCGCCGCACACCATGATGTAGACAACAGGGAAGAACACGGCATAGTTGCGCGACGGCGTTACGCATAGACGGAACACGCTCGTGCAGCCAAACATGCCCAGCATCTTGCAGAAGCCCGCAATGAAGGCCAGTCCCCATATCATCCACGGCTCGGTTACCGACATGGTAAGGGCGTTGCATATTATTATTCCGATGGCAGAAACGAAAAACAGCTGCCGCGTGTACATATAGAATTTCAGCCTGTACATCACCGGGAAGCACACCGTTATGCCGCCCAAGGTGCAGTAGCCTGCCATCTGTATGTCCTCGTTGAGCAGCGCTATCTCGCTTACAATCTGGTTTGAGTACGACGTGTTGATGCTTCCCACATACTGATACAGAAAGCCGAACGCCATATACAGCCAGAAGCGCAGCCGTGGCGGCACCCAGTCTTTATACATCAGGAGCTGCCGCGTGCGTATCACGGTGTTTGTCGTATGATATAGCTTGGCCATTATCAGTCGATCATTTCACATTCAACGTTCAGGCCGGCACGCAGCCGCTTTATGTTCTCCTTGCTGTTCTCCTTCGTGAAGCGTATCTTCACCGGCAGTCTCTGTTCCACTTTCACAAAGTTGCCCGTGGCGTTGTCCTGCGGCACTATGGAGTATTGTGCCCCCGTGGCATTCGACATGGCCTCTATCACGCCCACATATTCAATGCCCGGTATGGCGTCTACGGTTATCCTCACTCGGTCGCCTGGCTTCATCTTTGCCGTCTGTGTCTCCTTATAGTTGGCCACAACCCACACATCGTTTTCGTCAACCACCGACATCAGCGTCTGTCCTGGCTGCACGAGCTGTCCCTCCTGCAGCGTTATCTTCGATGTATATCCGTCTGCAGGTGCCGTTATCACTGTGTACGACACGTCCAGTGTGGCATAGTCCTTGCGCGCCTTGGCCAGTTTTATGCTTGCGTCCTGCTGTCCCAGCTTCTTTGTCTGTTCGTTCTTGGTCAGCGACGTTGAGCGCTTCTGCCTGCACAGCATGTCATATTCGGCCTTTGTGCTTTCATATTTTGTCTTCACGTCGTCATACTGTTTCTGCGTAACGGCCTTGTTTTTCAGTAGCACCGAGTAGCGTTGCAGGTCGCGTTCGGCGTTCTCCAGTTCGGCCTTTGTGCCCAGTATCGACGCCTCGTTCACGCCTATGTTGCTTTCCGTGGTGCTTATCGCCGAGCTCATCACTGTCTTGCCCGACACTGCGTTCTGCAGTTCGGCTTCGGCCTCTGCCAGCTTCAGCCTGTATTCTCTGTCTTCGAGTATCACCAGTGTGTCGCCTTTATGCACGAAGGAATATTCCTCAACGCACACCTTCTTGATGTAGCCCTGCACGCGTGCGTTCACCGGCACGATGTGTCGGCGCACCTGCGCGTTGTCAGTGAAGGTTGAAACGTTGAATTTTATAAACTGTACACATATCCACCATATACCTATTGCCAGCACAGCCAGAACCACGATGTTCTGGATCATTCGTCTTGTCTTGCGGTTCATGTTTAAAAGTTTCCTGAAATATATTTTAGTTGATAATAATAGTACACCACATTCACGCGTGCGTTAACCAGTCTTACCTCGGCGTCGAGCTTTGACGTCGATGCGTCGAGCATGTCGGTCAGCAGCGACAGGTCGGCCGAATAGCGCTGCTCCACAATCCTGTAGTTCTCGTTGGCCAGTTCCACGTTCTTTTTCTGCGTCTCCACCTGACGGCATGCCTCGGTATAGTATTTGTACATCTGGTCCACCTTTCGGTCTATCGTTTCCTTTTCGGCCTGGCGGTTGTCCACCAGCTTTGCCGTCTGCATTCTTGCGGCGTTGAGCGAGGTGTTGTCTTTATAGAAGGCCGACAGGTTCATCGACAGCTTCACGCCCACCCACCATGTGTTAATGTTGTTGTTCTTCACGGGAGCGCAGTTGGTTATCGGCCCTTCGAGACTGTTGCCAGCCGTCAGTCCTATCATGGGCATCATGCGGCTGCGCACAATCTTCTCTTCGGTCTTTGCCTGCGAGTAGGCCAGGTCGAGCCGTTTCAGCTTGGGCGACATCTCGGCCTCCTGTCTCCAGTGGCTTGCTCCAAGGTCGGGCAGATTCATCTCGTCCGTGCCGAGCCATGGCTCTATCATCGTGCCTTCGTCAAGTCCGAGATACACCAGCAGACTGTAGTTAAGATGTTCCACGGCGTTGGCCACGGTGCTTCTGTCGTAAGTAAGATTCGACAGGGTCAGTTCGTAGCGCGTAACGTCGTTTGCCAGTGCCAGCCCCTGTTCAGAGCGCACCTTCATCTCCTCAATCAGTTGTTTTGTCAGCTTGATGTTCTCGTCGTACACACTCAGCAGGTTGCGGTTTTTCAGAAGACTGAGATAGCAGTCGAGCACCTCCATTTTAATGTTATCCGTAACAATCTTCAGGTCGGTAGATGCCATCTGCGTCTGATATCTCGTCTTCTGTATTCCTGCCGTTATCTCACCTCCGGAGTAGAGAGGCTGATAGAGCGAAAGAGAAAGCAAGTTGCCCAGATGGGGCATTGCCGAACGTGTAGGGTTCGAAAAGTCACGTTCCAGAATTGTTGCATCCCCCAGATAGTTTACTCCTGCTTCCAGACCGATGTCGGGCAGTCGCTTTGCCCTTGCATTCTTTTCTAGTTGTCTGGAAATGTTCACGTCCTTTTGTGCCGCTTTAACTTCTACATTCGATTGTTCCACTCTTCTAAACAATTCGTCAATTGTCATCCTCAACGGTTTCTGAGCGGACACCCGGCACGCCATAACACTGTTGCCGGCAAATAATAACAACACGGCTAATTTCCGTAATCTCATACTTTATGTCGCTTTTTTGGTGTGCAAAATTACGGATTTAACTTTGATTAAGACTATTCTATATCCGCCCTAAATTTGTCATATACGAAACAAATAGCCTCATTTTGTCCATTTCCTAGGTTCTTTCTGCGTTATTTCTCTTACCATAAGCCCCAATGCCATGTTAATGATAATGTCTTAATAATTCTGTTATTTGTTAATTATTTTTGCAATTGTCTTGTTGGGTATATTGTTATTTGGAGTTAAAGTAGTTAGAGGAGTTATCGCTCACTAAGGTGAGCTAGGAGTTAGAGTCAAATGCCTTGTTTATTATATTCAATGTATTGCAAATGACAATAATCAACAAGACTATTGTACCGGCTGATTTGTAATCTGCCGGAATAGAATATAAGGATCTCTGATCCGCTTAAAGTACCGCTTATTTAAGTTTTTGTTGGGTAATTTTTGGGGAGTTAAAGTAGTTAAAGAAGTTATCGCTCACTAAGGTGAGCTAGGAGTTAGAGTCAAATGCCTTGTTTATTATATTCAATGTATTGCAAGTGACAATAATCAACAAGACTATTGTGCCGGCGGATTTGCAATTGTCGTGCAAACGAGAATAGAAACAAATTGTATTTGGTTATGTCGAGTGCAGCTGACAATTAATAGAATTAATCTGCCGGAGTTGAATACCCGGTTATTGTACATTTTTATTATTAAATCTTCTCGATTTTACAAAACAATTAAAAAAATAATATATTAAATTTGCAATGTCATTTGAAATTTACAGACTTGAGCGGATTCTTTCCAGACACACTTTTGGAATACTACCAACTCAAAAAATCCGTCTGGCTATAAAATATATAATCTGGATTATTCAAAACAGGTGTATGCCTCAAATAAGAAGATTGAGAATCTACAATATCCTGGTTTGAAAAACGAGAGAGAATATATCTTGTACATAGTTGGCGAAGAAATTGATGTCAAAACTTCATTTGATGTTAAAGCTATTAAAGAGTCAACAGCACCAAAACATAGAAACGGAGTCCTTTATATGTAAATTATTGACAATTAATCGTAACAAGATTGACCACAATGCTTTTGTCGTATAAAATAATATTTATGAATAAAGAAGAATTTAGACGAAGACGAGCGGCAATAAAAGCAAAGTCTGATAAACTGTATGATGACATTAAAGAGCATCGCACAGAGGAAGAACGCATCATCAATGTTCTGCATAATGCTGAGTTTATATTAAAAAAACTCGATAAGACATTTGAAGAAAGGACATCGTTATCCAAGACTGATGTTTCTATTCTTATGTTAGCCACAGCTCTGCAAATAGTCCGCATATATTGCCTTCCAAAATTCCAAGAAAAGTATCTTGATGAAAATCGTCTTGACCATAATGATAACCTTATTAAGGATATGGAAATGGAAGAAATTAAGAACTATAAGTATAAACACAAGAAGTGGGACTCAAAGAAAAGCGATAAAGGATATCGGTCTTGGCAAGAAATCGCATTCACCATTAAAGTTCCTTATGATGCAACCATACATTCTGGTGAAGGTTTCCATAATCGTAATATGCATGGTGGTCAACATCGATTTAAAACATTGGGGCATGATCCAATCTTAGGATGGATTTTTGGTGTTGCTAACATAATTAGCGACACTATAACAATATGCCCAGAATATGAACTTGGAGAAAAGGACTTCCGTATTCCTTATATCGAAAGTTACAAGGTTGACATGGGTTCTAATTTCTGTTGGAAAGAACAAACTCCTACGTGGAATATATTTAAGAATAGTTTTGAGAGCATAAGTGAAGATAAACACCGACTCTATGCCGCATTGTTCTCGCAGGGTCTTCACCTAGCCTCTGACAAATACACAAAATTAGGATTGCCAGTTCCTTTCCTAAGTTTGATTGACTCTGACAAGGCATATGGTATTTACAAAGAAGGGTATGATTATCTTGACTATCTGTATGATACTCAAATTCTGAGAAGAACACTAAAATCAGCTTCTCAGTCGATAATGATTAATGTGATTATCGGAGCTATACATAAATTCTTCTATAATCCGAATACGGATTTTGATAAAGAACTCTATAATGTAAGAACCAGAAAGATTATTCTTTATTCTAATATGATTGCTACAACCTCTGATGTAGTTCGAACTGCTATTAGGGCTTATGCAGGAGATGAAAATGCCATCAAAAATTTTGATTTAGGTGGATTTTTGGTTACTGTATATAGACTGATTACAGATACCAAATACATTTTGAAAATCAAGGAAGAATTTATATTCAATGAATGGGATAGAATAGTAGAATCAAAAAATAATATATTCAATATATGATAGATAAACTTTTAGCTTCTGTCTTAGATGTCGCAGGTAGTGCAGTTGCCCAAGGTGCAACTGCTTTTGTAAAGGCTGTTGTTGAACATTTAAAAAAACATGGTACTAAATACTTGATTGGAGGTGGCGCTGCAGCGGCTGGTGGTGCAGCCTATGCAGTGGGTGAGTCCGTTGGTCATTCAAAAGGAAAAAAGGAAGGTGTTGCAGAACAAGCCGCCCTTGATGAAAAGAAAGTCAAAGATTTGTATCAGAATCATGAGAATGATCGTAAGCGCTGGAATGAAGAAAGACAGGCTTATGAAGATTTGTTAGATGAAACAGAAAATAAATTATAATTATGGGATTCAAACGACTAATAAAGAAAGGATTGCTCGGAGGAGCTGGTGGAATGATTGAAGGTCACATCTTTGATGCTATCCAAAAGAAGAAAAAAACTGGCAAATCTTTTAGAGAGTGCTTAAGCGAGTCTGTAAAAGAAACGATTACCGAAGATATGCCAGGAACAAGTTATGTCTATCAAATGGGTAAAACCGATGGTCAAAAGCAAGGTACTGTAGAACAGGCAAAGCGTGATGAGAAAAAGATGCAAAAAATGCAAACTGACCATGAACGTGACCGTCAAGAATGGAAAAAGATAGATAAGGAAAAAGACGAACTTATTGATGAAATGGAAAAATCTTTAATTCATCCTATTAAGATTGACGACTAACTCTTTTAACTATAAATGACAATATCCGTTTCGTTTTCAGCGCAACCCAAAAGTTAAAATGCTAGCATAAGACTACATAATAATACAAAATATGAAGTAATCGGATCACAGATCCTTATATTTAATTCCGGCGGAGCGCAGATCCGCCGGCACATTAGTAAACGTAGTACTTGCGAAAGGATAACTCCTTTAACTCCAAATGACAATATCCGTCAAGGCATAAGTCTTAACTCCTTAACTTCTTAACTTCTTAACTCCATAACTTCTTAACTCCATAACTCCTTGATTACTTTTACTTACGTTCTGCGGCCTGCTCTGTATTCCGTAGGCGAGACGCCGAACTGTTTTCTGAAGAATTTGCCGAACGAGGCCTGGTCGGCGAAGCCCAGTCTGTAGGCTATCTGTTTCACGGGCAGGTCGGTGCAGTCGAGCAGCCGTCGGGCTTCGGTTGTCAGCATGTGCGCTATGTGCTCGTTTACCGAGCGTCCCGACACCTTGCGCACTATGCGCGACAGGTAGGTTGACGACACATTAAGCTGCGACGAATAAAACAATATGTAGTGCTCTTTAAGGTAATTGCCGATTAGCAGCTTTCTGAACTCGCGGTAAATCTCCACGGTGTGCGGCACCTTCGACGGATCTGCTGCGCATCCCGCCCTCAGTATCTCGGCAAAGCGCAACAGCAGCAGGTTAGACAGATGCAGCATCAGGCCGTTGTAGTGCAGCTGCTCCGTGTTGATGTCAGAATAAAGTCCCAGCATCGTCTGCATACATTCCATTTCGCTTTCGTTCAGACTCCTTATCGGCAGCGCGTTCTCGTTGGCAAACGAAATCATCTGGTTATACACGGGTGCATAGGCCGACAGGTCGTCAAAGTATGCCGGCATAAAGCTCACGCCTTCCATCATGAAGTCGTCGTCGGCATCGCTCAGCGACACCACCATGTTTGGCGTCAGAAAAGCCATAGAGTTCTTCTTTAGTGTCTCCGTGCTGTAGTTTACCGAGAGCTTCACCGTTCCGTTCTTCACCAGTATTATGCTGAACGAGTCGCTGAGCATGGGCGCAACCTTATATCCCGTGCCCATGCCGGCTTTAGTGCTGAACACCGCAACCTCATCGCATGGCATCACGGTTTCATATCCCTCATGCCTTACCTCGTCAAAAAACGTGTCGTGAACGCTGTACATCTTTCCGCAAATATTGTCTTTGGGAGACAAAGGTAAGAAATATTTGGGATTTTTGTTGTTATAAAACAAAGTGAATTGATTTGATTTTTATTTTTAAGTTCGAAGATATTTATAGCCTTAATACATAAACTTTCATAAAAATGATGCTTTGTCAACACCATTACTCGGAAAAATTCCTGAAAAACACTAACTTTGCAGTCGGAACGACTGCGAGTGTTCGCAAATCGTGTTTAACAACAAAAGAAATGAAGACGATTGAACAGATAGACAAGATAAAGGCGACCGTGCTGTATGTGCTGGAGCATATGAAGAATGGGGTTGATTATATCCATCTCTTCAAGGTGATGTATTTTGCACAACAGGAACACTTGGTGGTCTATGGTTCTCCGATTATGGAGGATTCGTTTCTTGCTAGAAAGCATGGTCCAGTGCCGGCCTTTACATACAAGGCTCTGCGGGCTTTGGAAGGCAAAGTGGCTGTTGAGTCTGATGAAATGAAGTCGTTTACAGATGCACTTAATGTAAATATTGTGGATGGCCATCAGATTGTGACAGCACGCCAGTCGTGCGACTTGGATGAATTGTCCGGATCCAACATAAAGATACTTGACAAGTGGATAGCAAGATGTAAGGATGTTGAAGCATTTGATTTGAGTGATATGTCCCACGACAAGGCTTGGAGTAATGCTAAGGCGCAGTCGGAGAAGACTGGCGAGGATACCAAAATCACTATGTGGGACATGGCGAAAGCCGGTGGTGCTACTGTCGGAATGTTGAATGTTATCAGAGAGCGTCAGACCAACAAGCGTGCGCTTGAACTATGTTAGTGGTGTCTTATGGATTTTTTTGAAAACAGAATCCATATATAAAAGAAGAAATTTAGGATAGTGTCTTTGAATAATATTGTCCAGAAAGAGCTTACTTCGACATTATCTCCAATTTTGAAATATTTCTCCGTAACGGATACATAGTCGCATTAGTACACATGCCAGATATAGTGCTTTTTGACCTGCCTAGTTTGTTGAACAGCTAGGGTATTTTATTCCTGATACAGACATTTTACATTAGGAGACAATACTTCTTTTAAATCATCAAATTTTTTTATATTTAATTTTTTCAAAATGTTTCTCAAGTTTTTACCAACTTCATTACCATCATGCTCCAACGGCTTATCGAAAATTAAGTGTGCGTCCAATTTCCCTTTACAGATGTACCAATCTACATATACAGACAAAGGTCTTGGTCCATCCCATTTATTTTTATCAAACCTGTAGTTTAAAGCTTTACATGCGAAATAAATTGTTTGAGATTTTGCATATTCTTCTATTGGTTGTAACATTTTCAAACATGTATCTTGAGTTATATTGACTTCATCCATATTCAGAATGTAATTTGCTACTCCTGAGTCCTTGATAATTTGATTGTCTATACGACTGTTCTTCTTGTCATCTGATAAATTAATTCCAGAAAAAACATCATATTTTTGTTTTTCCGTAAGTTCTAAAACTCCAGATTTTTCGCCACTTAGCTTATTTAATAATTCAAACTTCCAGCCCAACTTCATTGTATGAGCTTCTGTTTTGCCTTTTTTCTTAAAATAGACTAAATTATCGTTAGTAAAACTATTTTTTATAGAAAGTGAGCATTTTTTTATTATATTTGAAGCATCTTTACCAAAAATTTCACTAGCTCTATTTAATGACATCTTATTTTCTAAGAAATCAGCATTCTTCTGTTTGACAGATATTTTTATTTCCTTGACTTTTTTATTTGAAGATATCCCTTTGATATATACATCTGTTTTACATTCACCTTTCGAAGGGCGTGGCTTACCACAAAGTGCAACATTATATACTTCTCCTTCAAAAGTAAAGGTTGTTCCTACTGGGAATAGCTTTTCTATATAATGCTCTGAATTGATAAAATTTGGCATAATAATTATGGTATTACAATAAATCTTTAAGTGAAACATTCAACGCTTTTGCAATTTTATCTGCAATTTTTAGGGATACATTTCTTTTTCCTTTTTCAATATCAGGTAAATATGTCCTATCAATATTAGCCATATTGGCTAATGTTTCCTGTGATATTTTGAGAGATAGCCTTCTCTCCATTACTTTCTTTCCAAAAATTTCATTTATATCCATAATGCAAAATTATGTTTCTGTAGACAATTGTACAACGGACTATTGTCTACAAAGTAGGTCTTGAGTGTTTTTTATGTCATTTAAGGTCATCTATTTCTATAATAAATTTTGGATGGCAGTAATATATTGAATAGTTATATCATTCTTTTTTTCTTTTAATCAGTATTCATTATAATTTCAGAGAATTTAAAAGTGTGATTTAACTTTTTCTATACAAGAATGGTCTGTCTCATAAAATTTTATTATTTTTGGACCAAATTTGAAACAGTTTATGATTTATGCTAAATATAAATAGATTAAAATTCTGGCTTGTCGAAAAGGAAAGATAGGAAGATTATTTGCTCATGAAATCGGAAAATACAACTGTAAGTTCGTGCTATAGTAATATATCCAACTCTATATTCTGTTTAGGATAATATATTCTAATATTTAATGTAAATATAAAAGATTTATTAGTTGAAAATAAAAATATGAGTGACGCAAGTAATAATCAAGGTAGAGCATATGAGTATATATGCCTTAATACATTATATTTAGCAATTAAAGACATTCGTCATACAGAAATAATTGAAAATAAAAGTTATCAAACTGCAAAGAAGGTTTGGGATACCTTAACAGAAGGGGAAAAGTATCTATATACACTAAGTGCAAAGTCAACTATTGATACCATTTTTGCTCTTGAACCAAATATCGTTGAACAAAGTTCTGATATATTAAGCCTATATATCCAAAATGATAAACATGGAGAAGAAGCTGACGTTCGTGACATAATAATAGAACGAAAAGATATTATTTGGGAAATAGGTCTGAGTATTAAGCACAACCATATGGCTGTGAAGCATAGTAGAATTGCAAAAAAACTTGACTTTGGCTTGAAGTGGTATAATGTTCCTTGTTCTCAAACTTATTGGGATGATATAAAACCAACCTTTAATTTCTTAGAGAAAGAAAAAGCAAAGGGAACTTATTTCAGAGATTTAAAGTCTAAGGAGGATGATGTTTATGTACCATTGCTTAATGCTTTCATCAAAGAAATTACCACTCAAGTTAATAAGGATATGAATGTACCTCGTAGAATGGTAGAGTATCTTCTTAGTAAGTACGACTTTTACAAGGTTATAAGTATAGACAAAAAAAGAATTACAACCATACAGTCGTTTAATATGTATGGAACTTTGAATTTGCCAAGTAGAGTTTTGCAACCTACTATTAAGGTTCCTGTGATTAATCTTCCTACAACACTCTTGCATATTGGATTTAAGCCAGGTAGCAAAACAACTGTAATCATGTGTTTTGATAATGGATGGCAATTTTCGTTTAGAATTCATAATGCGAAAGATGTTATAGAAACATCTTTAAAATTTGATATACAAATAGCAGGTATGCCTGCGGACGTTAATATTAAGTATAATTGTAAATGGTAATTTTATAAACTTATAACATATTATTAATTAGATGAAACTCATTAGTTTATTTTCTGGAGCTGGTGGTCTTGACAAAGGTTTTCATAATGCAGGATTTCGTACTATTGTTGCAAACGAGTTTGATCCTAAAATTTGTCCTACTTTCAAGGCGAATTTTCCGAATACAGACTTAATCGAAGGTGATATAAGAAATGTAAGAGCTGGCGAGTTCCCGGAACGAGTTACAGGTATTATAGGTGGACCTCCTTGTCAGTCATGGAGTGAAGCTGGTAGCCTTAAAGGTATAGAGGATGCACGTGGTAAGCTATTCTATGAGTATATCAGAATATTGAAAGCTGTTCAACCATTATTTTTTGTTGCTGAAAATGTATCTGGTATGTTGGCTAAACGTAATTCTGAAGCAGTTAAAGGTTTTATGCAACTTTTTGATGAAGCTGGTTATGATGTTAATCTCAAAATGCTTAATGCAAACGACTTTGATGTTCCAGAAGATCGTGATCGTGTTTTTTATATAGGATTCCGTAAAGATTTAGATATTCATGATTTCATATACCCAACTCCATGTAAACATAAGCCAACACTTCGTGAGTGTATTTGGGATTTAAAAGACAATGCTATTCCCGCCTTAGAAAAGAATAAAACTAATGGTGATAAATGTGCTGTTCCGAATCATGAGTATTTTATCGGGGCTTTTTCTCCTATATTCATGTCTCGTAACAGGGTAAGGAGTTGGGATGAACCGGGCTTTACAGTTCAGGCAAGTGGGCGACAATGCCAGCTTCACCCTCAGGCTCCAAAAATGATAAAGATTGAAAAGAATAAACAAATTTTTGTACCAGGTCAGGAACATCTTTATAGAAGGATGACTGTTCGTGAGGTAGCTAGGGTTCAGACATTTCCTGATGATTATGTGTTCCTATATACAGACGTTAATATGGGATATAAAATGATTGGAAATGCTGTACCCGTAAACCTTGCATACCATGTAGCTATGAGTATTCGTGATGCACTAGATAAACATGGTATAAAATATCAAGATTAAAATGAATGTTGTATCGCTCTTTGCAGGATGTGGTGGATTAGACCTTGGCTTTGAAAAAGCTGGATTTAATGTGATATGGGCTAATGAATATGATAAGTCTGTGCATGAGACATATAGGCTGAATCACCCGAAAACCATATTGAATACATCTGATATACGAACACTTTCTAGTTTTGATATTCCTGATTGTGATGGTATTATTGGAGGACCGCCATGCCAGGCTTGGAGTGAAGGTGGTAAACGTTTAGGATTAGAAGATCCTCGTGGGCGACTATTCTTTGACTATATTCGTGTTGTCAAAGATAAACAACCGAAATTTTTTGTAATAGAGAACGTTCAAGGTATTCTTGAGGATAAACACAAGAATTCCTTGAATTGTTTTATTTCTTTATTAAAAAAGGCTGGGTATAGAATAAATTATGAACTTTTAAATGCAGCTGATTATAGGGTTCCACAAGATAGGTTTCGTGTATTTTTTATAGGAATAAGAAATGATTTGAAAAATAAATTTCAATTTCCTGATGCGGTGAGTGCAACTCCTATAACTCTTGGTCAGGCAATAGGTGACATTGTGGAAGAGCCTCGCTATTATAAAGACGAACCAGTTCTTGAGGAAAATAGCCAGCGTGCTAATCACGATACATATAATGGAGTATATGATAGTAAATATATGGCAAGAAATAGGGTCCGAACATGGTATGAAACTTCATTTACAATACAGGCGCAGGCAAGAAATGCGCCACAACATCCACGAGCTCCCAGAATGACCTATGTTTCTGCTAATAAACGTATTTTTGCAAAAGGTTATGAACATTTATATCGAAGATTAAGTATTAGAGAATGTGCAAGAATTCAAACATTCCCTGACAATTTTATATTTAAGTATTCTAATGTTAAGGATGGTTATAAGATGGTTGGTAATGCTGTACCACCTCGTCTAGCGTTATATCTTGCAAATCAAATAAGACAAACTTTCTCTGATTTGGCAGAAAACAATAAGAATAACAAGTCGACAAAGTCAAAAATAATTAATCGAACCTCAGTAAGAACTATAGCAGCACAATATCCCCGAAATATTATTAATAATTCTATAAGTCGAGTTCATTTAAATCTTGATTTGAATAAGCATGTATTGATTTGCCTTATACCACAAGAAAATGTCGTTGCTTTTGTTGATATGTCTGCTAAAATTTATTATACAGGGAGAAATTTTCCTTCAACTGTCCAACTCAACAAACTATTTTATTTTATTCCATATATAAAAGGTAAGGGAATAAAGGATTTATATTTGATAAAAGTTGTAAGAGTGGGAAAGAAACAAGAAGTTCATCCAGAATGTTTAGACAAAGACTTTAGGCTTATATTTGAGATTAGTTTTATTAAGCGTTTATTTGAAGATTTTAAACCTATTCATTTGAATATTTGGCATACATTTACTGATACGATTCTTGGTGAATTGCTAAAAATGAATGAATTAGAGGAAATTGATTAAAAACATAGGTATTTCGGTCAATACCAAATGAAACATTTCATTTTAAAGATTTATGAAAAATATTATTATCAGATAAACGGCTTTAATCTTCTTATGTTTACTGATTTTTTATAAAATACCTTATAAAAAGCCAATCTTTGTCGTTTGCCTTTTTTTATTATTTATTTTAAATATATTTTGATAGGATATAAAATGTTAAGATTGAAAAGTTAATCTTTAAAGACTTTGTTATACTTCCCTCTGAAAATCAAATATTTAGCAAAAATAATCATCAGTATTTATGAAAGTGAAGAATAAAATGCGTATATTTGCAAAAACGACAAAAGTATGGAAATGACAGCAACCGACACGTTTGAAAAACAAGATTTGTTTTATAATCGCATGATTGAGGATTATAAGAATGGAGCGATACCACATTCATCCGTTTTTGAGCCTTACTTCAAATGGAAAATGGATGAATGTAGCCATGACGAAATAACAAGGGAAATGGCTTATATGATGATGGATGAGGCTTCAGCATTACTTGATGAATATTATGCCAAACACCCTAATGCGTACGAAAACATGGATGCCTATATTGATGAAGACCCGTGGCAGCAATACAAGGGATTTGGCGAAGATAAATATGTGGTGTCGTATCTCGAAGGTATCGACAGCGAACTGAAAAATATCATCGCTGTATTGATGTAAAAATCGGTTCAGAAGAATAATTGAAGAAATAATAATCTTGATGTTGGACGCACCTCGGAACGGCACAGTTTCAAGGTGCGTCCAATGTTTTTTATCCACAAAATGCAGTCATGATGAAAATGCCTCGAAAATCTGAAACATTTTTGTGCTGTTTTCCTTATAGTCCGCATTGAAATTGTCTGCAATAGAGCTATTTGTTAAGCAAAATCAGCCTTGCTGCTTTCAAACTGTTAGTGATAGGTTTACGACCCGTAAATGGGTCACTTTTGCATCAAAAGTGGCTGAGTTTTTAACCGAAAACAATAGAGTTTTTTTGAGGAATTAGCAGAACTGGTGAACGGTTGGCTGCTTACGGACAATTATGCCGCGGATGGTAGGGCAGGCGAGTGCATGGCGGGGTGTCGGCAGACTATAAAATAAAAATCCCGCCAACGTCCGCTTGGGGATGTCGACGGGAGGAACAGATAGAAAAGATAACAAATTATTAAGATTATGATGTGTTCAGAACCATTCCTTAAAGTCAGCGGCTCTGGCCTTGCTCACTATAATCCTTTCGTCTACCAGAGCCTTGTTTTTCAGGTTCAGCACGAGGCGTCCGTTGAACCATATGCTGACATCCCTTATGGCTTTCTTAGAGACGAGAAACTGCCTGTTGGCCCTGAAGAACAGTTTGGGGTTGAGCATTTCGGTCAGCTCGTCGAGCGTTTGCGAGAATGCATACTGATTGTTGTCGTTGTCTACGGCCTTTACAACTCCCTCGGATATGTATATCAGCATGATTGACTCTACTTCAAGCGGAATGAACTTGTCGCCCTTTACGGGGATGAGGAAATGTGTCTTGTAGTTGTTTTCCTTCTTTATCTCTTTGATAATCTTTTTTATCAGTGAGTCGTCTTCATCTTTAGTAGTCTTGTTGCCGTTAAAGAGCAGTTCGTATTTGGCAAAGGCATTTCTGAGTTCATCCTTGTTGATTGGCTTCAGCAGATAGTCGATGCTGCTAACCTTAAATGCCCTCAGGGCGTATTCGTCATAGGCAGTGGTAAATATTATGGGGCAGGTGATGTCGACATAATCAAAAATCTCAAAAGCCGATCCGTCAGCCAGATGTATGTCCATGATGACAAGGTCGGGCATGGCGTTGCCCTTAAACCACTCTATGGTGTTGCATACAGTGTCCGACTCGCCAATGATTTCAGCCTTCGGGTTGATTTCAGATATTAAGGCCTTCAAGTTGTTCAGTGCAGCTTTCTCGTCTTCTACGATGAATATTTTCATTTGCGTGATGTTTTATGTTAGGGGTATTTTTACGCTGAAGAGATTATTCTCTTTTTCCTGTATCTCGATGTCCTTGTTGAAGAGCAGCCGGTATCTTTTTCTCAGGTTGCTGAGGCCTATGCCGGTGCTTGTGGTTGCCCCTCTGCGCGGCTGCAGGTTGTTGGCCACTTCAAGAGTCTCGTCGTCAATTGTCCTGATTGTTATGTGCAGCGGATTTCTGTTGCTTATCTCGTTGTGCTTCACCGCGTTTTCAACCAGCAGCTGTATGGCCATGCGCGGTATTTTCTTCATTAAGAGCGAATTGTCGATGTCGAACATGAAAGAGATGTTGTCTTCAAATCTCATCTTCAGCAAGTAGATGTAAGAGTTGATGAAGTTTAGCTCCTCCTGCAGACTTATCGTACTCCGCTCAAAGTCAGAGTCCTGTTTCAGAGTGTATCTCATCACCTTGGACAGCTGACTGATATAGTCTTGCGCCTTGTCGGGATTCTCTCTCACAAGGGAATAGAGCGTGTTAAGCGAGTTGAACAGCATGTGCGGGTTAAGCTGGTTTTTCAGGGTCTCATACTGGTTTTTCAGGTTTTCAGTCTTTAGCTGCTGGTTCTCTACCATTATCTTCTGGTTTTTCAGATTCTGGTTGATAAGATATCCCGCAGTCACCACGATGCTCGAAATGATAAAGTCTCTTATCGGGTGAGTGTACACATGCATCGTTGATTCGAGCGCAGGCAGACCATAATACTTGTTTATAAAGACAAAGCATTGTCCGAGAATGTCGTTGCATATCCATGCGACGACGAACGATGCTAAAATCTTAGTCTTGCTTAGATTTGTAGCAGAGCTGTTGGGCCTGAATATCTTTTCGTTGATGATAAACAGGATCAGTATTGATATGTAAGTGAACAGTATTTCGTTTGCCACGTATGTCCATTTTACATTATTAGGTGCGATGAGTTCTGGAAGGTTAGTGGCGAATGCCACCAGCAGGCTGATGGCATTCTTAAAGAGTATGTATTTGCTTTTGATCATTACTTGTCAGTTGTATGCTCTGCAAAGTTACTATTTTTTTTGATTATTGCGTTGACATACATACCTTGTCTGAACAACTTGTCTGACTCTTTCGCCTTGGCATACACGCTGATAGAGCCTTTCTTCTGGTCGACCATCTGGTCGATGGCATAAATTACGGCAGAGAAAGTTCTGTCAGAAATGCCGTTGACGGTAAACGTTATCAGGTCGCCCTTCTTGATGTATGGCAGATCCTTTTCGTATGCCGTCAGCTGAATCATGGTTTCAGCCTTGTTGAGGATGTTGCATATTGTTTCTCCCGTATTGATATACTGTCCCTTGTTGATGTTCATGTTAGTGACATATCCGCTTGCCGGAGCCGTTATGTTAAGATACGGACTTATGCCGCTCTTTCTGAGTCGGGCTGTGTTTACGTTGAGCAGTCGGAGCTGTGCCCTTGCGCCTTCGAGTGTGCTCTTCTGCGACAGATATTCAGCCTTACACTGCTGCAATTTTTTCTGTGATGCAGCTTCGCGTGATGCAAGCGTCTTCTGGCGCAGATACTCCTGCTGAAGATATTCAACCTGGGCAGAAGCCGTAAGATACTCTTGCTGCAGACTGATAAACTCAGGATTCTTTAGCGTTACAATCGTCTGGCCCTTCTTTACATAGTCGCCTGTAAAGACATATATGTTTTGTATCGAGCCTGCCATGGTAGGCGTTATGGTTACGTTGTTCTGCGGCGACGTGGTTATCATTCCGTTCAGGCCTATCTGATTCTTGTTGCTGAATATATCTTCAGGCTGTCCGGCCGTATCAGTGGTGTCTTCCTTTGCCTTTGCCTGTGCAAGTGCCTGCTTTTCAGGTGCATTGGCTTTATTGGAGCATGATGTGATTCCTGTGCATGCAATTATTAATGCTGATGAAAAGGCGATTAAAGATAATATCTGTTTCATATTCCTGTTATATGTTTTTTGTTTGTCATTTGTTTAATAAAGTTTTTATTCTGTGTAGAGGTCAAACTCCAGAACAGACACGTTATAGTTGTAGACGGCTTCGAGATACTGCTTCTTTATGTCGACGGCAGAGTTGATGCCCTGCACAAATTCGGTGATGTCAATGTCGTTGGCATTGAATTTCAGCAGCGAACTGCTTTGCAGCGACTCGGCCTCTTTGAGTGCCGCTTTATGATAGAAGTCAAGAGTCTCGTTCTGTTGTCTTATCTTTGTCTTCAGCTCCTCTATCTTGTTGTTTATTTGTTTCTTGTTGTCAAGCTCCTCCCACTGTGCCTTCTGCAGCTCCATCTTGGCCTGCTTGTTTCTGCTGCTCTGCGGGAAGAACAGGATAGGGAACGAAACGCCCACCGTCCATGCGTTAAGATTCTTCTGCGGCATAATCTTCTGTCGGCTGTAGCCTATGGAGAATTCGGGGAAGAACTTGCTCTTCTCTATCTTCAGCATGTCTTTCTTCTCGTTTACCTGACCTGCAAAATAGCTCATGTGGGCAAGAGACGGGATGGCCGACTCAGCGTCAAGTTTGTTAATACTCCTGAGCAGACCGGGGGCGCGTCCTGTTTCATACTGAGGCACAATCTTAGTGTCAGAATAACACACCCATGTAAATCTTTTTTCAGCCAGAGCCACTTCCTCACGCCATTGCAGTGCGGAGGCGTGTATGTTGGCTGCCATCGTTGAAATCATGTCCTTCTGCACCTTGTCGATGTCGCCTTGCTCATAGCGCAGTTCGGCACTTGCTTTCAGTTTGTTTGCTATTTCTTCCTGCTCGTTGTAAAGGTCGTAGGCAGATCTTGCATACTGGTAGTAAGCCCATGCACGCGTCACTTCTGCCGTAATCTCCTTCTTAACCATTTCCATATAGCTCCGGCCTGTGGCAATCTGCGATTTTACAAGCGCGTTCTTGTATACCGGCGTAAGGAAAGAGCCCAGCGACTGTTCGATGCTCAGTTCGTAGTCTTTCTTATAGTCGCTGTTGAGCTGTCCCCACGAATATTGAACGTTAGTGCTTCCGCCGTCCCATATCTCGCCTTTGCTGGCCTTTATGCGCTCTATGTCGGCATTGGCCATCTTCAGTCGCGGATGGTTTTGTATGGCTATGTTTACAGCCTCGTTCAGTGAAACAGTGTCGGGCGTTTGTGCATACAGGTCAGTGCCGGCAAATGTCAGCAGAGCGACAAGTATCATCGTTATATGTCTCTTTCTCATAACAAAGCGTGTTATTGAATTTACAAGTTTATAGAAAACAGGAATTATCACCAGTGTAAGGATTGTAGACACGATAAGACCGCCGATAACCACTGTTGCCAACGGACGCTGAACCTCGGCTCCGGCAGATGTGGCCACAGCCATGGGCACAAAGCCGAGAGAGGCTACAAGACCTGTAAGGAACACAGGGCGCAACAGATGCGGACATCCGTTCTGGATAATTCTGTTGGTACACATGTGATATTTTCCACTTGTCCTGAGGTCGTTGAAATGGTTGATCATAAGAATACCGTTGAGCACAGCCACACCGAAGAGTGCTATGAAGCCTACACCGGCAGAAATACTGAAGGGAAGACCACGCAGCCACAGGGCCACTATTCCGCCGATAAGCGACAACGGAACCGTTGAGAACACCACAATGGCATACTTAATGCTGCGGAACGCAAAGAAGAGCAGCAGCATGATAAGGCCTAATGCCAGCGGAATGACAATGATGAGAGTGTTGATGGCATTCTGCAGATTCTGGAACTGACCGCCGTATTCAAAATAGTATCCGGGCTTCAGCTTTATGTTTTTGTCGAGAGTGTCCTGTATGTCTGACACCACTTGCTTGATGTCTGCGTTTCTGACATTCACGCCAATTACGATACGGCGCTTTGTAGCATCACGGTTTATCTGCAGCGGACCAGTCTGTAGAGTGATGTCGGCAACTTCGCTTACAGGTACCTTTGCACCGTCGGCTGTGCGGACAAACAGGCGGTCAATGTCGAAGTCCTTAACAATGTCTTTGTCAAGACGCACAACGAGGTCGAATCTTCTTTCGTTCTCAAAGACAACTCCTGCTGTCTCACCGGCATAAGCCGTTCTGATTATTGTGTTAAGATCTTCAATGTTTATGCCGTAGCGCGCAATCTTGTCTCTGTCGTATTTAACCAGTAACTGTGGCAGACCCATAGCCTGCTCAACAATCACATCAGAGGCACCCGGAATCTTTTCGATATATTGTGCTGCCTCCTTGGCCTTTGAGTAAAGCTCTTGCATGTTCTCACCATACAGCTTGATGGCTATGTCGGCCTTGGCACCTGTCATAAGCTCATTGAAACGCAGCTGGATTGGCTGACTGAAGTTGAACTCAACATCCTTTATGTCAGCCAAGGCAGCCTTCATCTTTTCCACCATCTCGTCGCGGCTGCGTGCCGAGGTCCACTCGCTGAAGGGCTTCATTACGATCATAATGTCGGCATCCTCAACAGCCATCGGGTCGGTAGGCACTTCAGCCGTACCAATCTTAGCGACAACGTGCTTGATTTCAGGGAACTTTTCTTTCAGAATCTTTTCTGCCTTTAGAGATGTCTCAATACTCTTGGTTAACGAACTTCCGGCAGGCAAGGTCATCTGCATGGCAAAATCTCCCTCGTCGAGGGTTGGTATAAATTCGGCTCCAATCTTTGTGAACAAAAACAGCGAAACTATTAATGCCGCAAAGGCTGTTGCCAATGTCGTCCACACATGGTTAAGACAGAAATTTAGCGTCTTGATATATGCCTTGTTGAGGCGGTCGAAGAATTTGTCGGTCAGAGTAGGCTTTATGGCCACCTCTTTCTTAAGGAACAGAGACGCCATCATAGGCACGTAGGTGAGCGAAAGAATGAGCGCTCCGATAATACAGAATATAAGAGTCTTAGCCATCGGGGTGAAGTATTTGCCCTCAATGCCAGTAAGAGTCAGAATAGGGAAGAACACTATCAGGATGATGAGTACGGCAAATGTTGCGCTTCTTACAACCTTGGCTGCGCCTACTTCCACCTCATGGTTCATCTCGTCTATTGTGAATTTACGGCCCATCATTTTCTTGCTGTATATATGGGCAAGAATACCTTCAAGGATGACTATGGAGCCGTCGACCACGATACCGAAGTCTATCGCACCAAGACTCATAAGGTTGGCCGACACACCGAAAATTCTCATCATAATAAAGCCGAACAGCATGGCCAGCGGTATGACGGATGCCACAATGAGACCTGCCCGGATATTTCCGAGAAAGATAATGAGGACAAGGAACACGATGATGGCTCCTTCGATAAGATTCTTTATAACCGTTGATATGTTGCGGTTTACGAGTTCTGAGCGGTTAAGATACGGTTCTATCTTTACTCCCTCAGGGAGCATTTTCTGCACCTTGTCTATTCGCCCCTGCAGCTCTTTGGTTACAACGTTGGCATTTGCGCCTTTGAGCATCATGGCAATACCTCCGACGCACTCGCCTTCGCCGTCTTTAGTCATCGCACCAAAGCGTTTGGGAGCGCCAAACCTGACTTTTCCGATGTCTGAAATGTGTACAGGAACGCCGTCTCTGTTGGTTATAACTGTTTTTTCTATATCCGACAAGTCGCTTATCATTCCTTCAGAGCGGATATAGTATGCATGGTTGACAGTTTCAATGTAGCTTCCTCCGGTGTTCTGGTTGTTCTTGCTTAATGCTTCAAACACTTCGCCTATTGTGATATTCAACGAGTAAAGCGCTTCAGGATTAACCGCCACTTCATATTGTTTAAGATAACCGCCGAAACTGTTTATCTCAACTATTCCGGGGATGCCTGAGAGCTGGCGCTTGACAATCCAGTCCTGTATAGTTCTGAGGCTCATGGCATCGTATTTGTCTTCATATCCAGGCTCTACCTTTAGAACATATTGATATATTTCTCCTAAACCAGTTGTAACAGGCATCATTTCGGGAGTGCCCAGCTCGGGAGGTATTTCTCCTGCAACAGACTGTATCTGCTCGTTAATAAGCTGCCTGGCATTAAGCGTTGGCACCTTGTCGTCGAATACTACAGTTACTAGTGAGAGACCGAATCTAGATACTGAACGTATTTCTTTTACATTCATTATGTTGCTCATTGCCGTTTCTATCGGGAACGTGATAAGCTGTTCCACTTCCTGAGGAGCAAGAGTTGGAGATACGGTTACTATTTGCACCTGATTGTTTGTTATGTCCGGAACCGCATCAATGGGCAGGGTGAGCATAGAATAAATTCCACCTGCAAGCAGAAAAATTGTGGTTATCACCACAAATAGCTTTTTTCTGATAGAAAAACGTACGATATTTCTAAACATATTATTAATTATATTATGTGATTTTTGATTTACAAAGTTAAAAATCATTATGGTTAATATTGCCCTATTTGTGTTGAGCCGTATAAATAAACGGGTGAATGGTCTATTTTCCAGAATGAAATGTTCGTGGTGAATATTATTCTTTATTGTTTATATGTGTTTAATCCAAGTTAATCATTGTGTTGCCTATTGCTTGCTTTTATAAAAATATTGATACCGTCAGCTGTCTGTCCGTATCTTGTTGTCTGTTTTTCTTATGATATAGCCGGCTTGCCTGTTTTCTTGATAAAACTGCAAAAATGCAGACCGAATTCTAATATCTGATTTGTATTGAAAAATGGACTGGTGGTTGAAATGGCTGCTGACGGACAATTATGCCGCGGACGGTAGGGCAGGCGAGTGCATGGCAGTGTGTCGGCAGACTATAAAATAAAAATCCCGCCAACGTCCGATTGGGGATGTTGACGGGATAATTCTTGAAATAGATTTCTTTACATAAGTATCCCTGTGCGGGATGCCTGTGTGGCTTATCTCTTACTGTACGCCGAACTCAGCCTGCTGCTTGTTCACCTCTTCGAGAGTGCGCTGACGCTCCTCGTCGGTCATCGTCTGCTTTGTCTCGCCTGTTGTGCGCACGGGCTTGCTTACGGTTGTCGTGGGCTTGTCGGTATAGCATGCCGGCAGAGTGGGGGCTACGCTCTCTATTGTCAGTTCGGCAGCAGCCGGAGCATACACGCCGTCGTAGTATGAGCGCGCCTTTATGGTTATCTTGCCCGGCTTGTCGGTGGCCTGTATCAGTACGGGAGCCGTTCCCCATTCAACGATGCGCGGGTTTGCCATGATGTTTTCGCCGTCGCCTATTATGCGGCCTTCGCCCTCAACGGTGAAGTAGATGTTGTCCTTGGCCAGACGCTTCACGTTGCCGTTGTCGTCGGTAACTTCGGCCACAACCACAATGAAGTCGCTGCCGTCGGCGTTGAGCTTGCGGCCCATGTCGTCGGCATAGAGACGCAGCTTGGTAGAGCGGCGCGACGGCATCTTCTTCTGTACGGCAACCACCTTGCCGTCCTTTATGCCTTCTGCCAGGAGCGACACGCGCTGCCAGTTGCGCTGCTTGTAGCTGTATTCGCGTGCTGCCCAGAAGTTCCAGAAGTCTTTAAACACCACAGGGGCGCAGGGCTTATCGTTGTCGTCGTGAACAACAGGCAGAGTCATCACCTTGTCGCCCTCGAACATCGTAAGGCGCACACTGTCGCAGTTTGAGAACACCGTAACGTCGTTGTCGGAGAACTGAGTCATCTCGTTGGCGATGAACACCATAGGTTCGGCGTTGCGGTCTTGCGAGCGGAACATCTCGAAGGCGTATTTCTTCTGACGGAAGGCGTCGTATATGCCTCCGTAGTAAGTGTCAGGATGATAGCCGCGCTGATGGTCGAACGGATGCCACTGGCAACCGCCTATAAACTGGCGCTGGCCGTGATACATCTCGCCGTAGGTGTCGCAGAGCGAAAGGGCTGCCATGAGCATAGGACGCTCGCCCCATGAGCGCGCAGCGCGGTTGATGTTGTTGTGTGCATACCAGTCGTCTACCATCTCGCCAAACTCGCGCGTGAAGACACACTTGTCCTCGGGCCAGTTGCCCTTGCCAATGTTGTCGGCCCAGTCGTACACCACGTCGTAGTTGTCTCTCACTCCAGCCGACTGCACATCGGCCACGGCAGCAGGACGGCCGGGATAAGGAAACTCGTCTTTGGTTATCTGCAGCGCCTTGATGGCGAAGTCTTCGGGATAGCGCGTCTCGTTGAGTATGGGCTCCCACATCAGCACACAGGTGTGGTTGCGGTCGCGGCGTATTATGTTGCGCGTGTTCTCATGAACAAGCTCGCCAAAGTGCGGATCCTTGTTCCAATACTGCCAGCCCGGAGTGGGCACGATGACAAACAATCCAAGCTCGTCGCAGGCATCCATGAAGGCAGGGTCCATGGGGTAGTGGGCACAGCGCACTATCACCATGCCGGCCTTGCGCAGACGCTTGGCGTCGCGCCACTGCTGACTGTTGGGCATGGCGTTGCCTACGTAGGCAAAGTCCTGATGACGGTTGCCGCCGACAAGCTGATGATAAGGCTTGCCGTTGAGCCAGAAGCCGTCCTTGCCGCGGAATTCGGCCTTGCGGATGCCCATGCGCACCATGCCGCCGTCTACGCTCTTGCCGCCCTGCATTATGCTTATCTCAACGTTGTAGAGATAGGGCGACTCGGGCGACCACAGCTCTGGGTCTTTCAGTTTCATGGCCAGATATGCCGTAGCGCTCGACTTGGCGCCAACCTTAATCTTCTTTGTAACCGACTTGATGCGCTTTCCGCTCTTGTCTTTCACCACCACGGCCACCGTGGGCTGTGCCGCTGAGGCAGATGTGTTGCCCACTTCGACGTTGACAAACACGTCGGCGCTCTTTTCAGATATGTTGTCGTAGTGAAGGAAAATGCCGCCGCCTGCCACCTTGTTGGCCTCGAGCGCGTCGGTTATTGCCAGGGGCGACTTGCCTATGAGCCACACGTCGCGATACATACCGCCATGATAGCAGAAGTCGAGAGCCGTCTGCTTCTTTCCCGGCGGATAAGTCTTGTCGTCGCTGTTGTCGGCCTTCACCGCCACTACGCACTTGTCGCCGGCTTTTACGCCCAGTTCGGTCAGGTTTATGGTTATGGGCAGATATCCGCCCAGATGTTCTTTCACTTTTCTGCCGTTGACATACACTTCCTGCTTGCCCATTATGGCCTCAAAGTGCAGCGTGATGTCCTTGCCCTTCATGTCGGCAGGTACGGTGAAATGCTTGCGATACCAGGCAATGCCCTGATAGTTGCGGCAGCCGCTTGCCTCGGCAGGCTCGAGTCTTACGCTGTGAGGGGCGCACACCACCTGCCAACGGCTGTCGTCAAAGTCGGCAGCAGCGGCACCCTGGGCGTCGCCAAGATGGAAGCGCCAGCCCTGGTTGAAGTTGTAGATAACGCGTCCGCTGCCCTGCAGGGGGAATAGCCCTGCCACAGAAGAGCCTTTGTAGGCTCCGGCCGTCAGCGAGACGAACAACAATAATAAAAGAAAAATCTTTTTCATGCTATGCTGATTAAATTGATGCTTTGATAAAAAGAAAACCCGCACCGGGCATGGTGCAATATCACTGCGGCCGTCTGCCTCGTGTACATTCCCATGGCTTGCGGTTGCGGGTATGTCTTTAAAGTTATTCGGCAGACACCTTTGGGTCTATCACCACATGCTTGATGCGCTGACGGCGCCATGTGTAGATGCAGTGAATCTTACCGTCGGATGTTTGGATTATCGAAGGATAAGAATACTGGCTTACGGGCGACTCCTCGAGCGTTATCCAGTGCTTCCAGTCGGTGCCGTTGTCAGACTTCATCACCGACAGCGGAGTGCGCGCTCCCTTGCCGTTCTTTATGCCCTTTGGTATCGGGCGGTCGTTGCAGATAAGCACATGAGAGCCGTCTTTAAGTGTAACGGCATCAAGGCCACTATTATTGTTTGGAGTGTCAATAAGCTGCAGCTTGCTCCATGTCAGTCCGTTGTCTGAGCTGTAGGTTATGCCTATGTGCTCGCTGCGTGTGCGTGCCACGGCTGCCAGTCGGCCGTCGTTGAGCACCATTATTGCCGGCTGAATGGCCTTCACGCCCTCGTCGGCCTCGACAAAGTCGGTGCGTTTCCATGTCTTGCCCATGTCGTCAGAGTATTCAAAATACAGGCGCCATCCTCCTTCCTCAATACTTGTAGGCGCAATGATGCGGCCCTTGCTCATTATGGGCTTGTTCTTTATCGGACCGAGATAGCCCTCCTGCAGCGGCTCGCGCTTGCTCCATGTCTTGCCGCCGTCCTTAGAGCGCACCATCCAGCCTGTCCAGTCGGCCACCTTGTTGCCAATCTTGAAGTAGATAACGAGGTCGCCTCTGGGTATCTGATATATCACCGGGTTCCAGCAGGCCTTGCGCTGATAGCCCTCAGGATTCTTTCTTATCTTCTTGTCGAGTATAGGTCCTTTGGCTGCCGGGGCGTTGGTGCTGTCGAGTCCTGACAGACCAGCCAGCTTAGCTTCCTCACTTCCTGTCTTGAACACGCCGTCGGCCACGAGCTGAGGCGCCAGCCATTCTGTAGAGCCTTTAGGCTTGCGGCTCACCCAGATGCACACATCAGGGTTGCGTTCCTTTGTTCCGCCGAAGTAAGTTGCCACAAGGTCGCCCTTGCTTGTCTCGGCTATCGTGGCAGAATGGCACTCGGGGAATGATGCCGACTTATACAGAAACTCGTCTGAAACTACAGCCTTGCCGGTCATGGGCAGTTCGGCAGTAATGTCGTATTTGCCCGAACCGATGTTCCTGATGCTGCCGTCGGGCATGTGCAGTTCGGCAGTGGTGTTTGCCGGAATCTCAACGTGCCATATCAGCTTGCCCGCCTTCTTGTGCCATCGGCTTACTATTGTGCCGTATATTGACTTGTAAGACGCGTTGATGTCGTCAATCTCGTCGACGTTGAACGCAGGCTTCATCACGATGTGCTTAAAGCCCGGCTTGTTCTCGTCAGAGTTAATGCCTGCCACATCCTCATAGATCCACGACACGAGGTCGCCAAGCAGCATGACGTGATTGCCGCTGTTCATCCACGGATTGGCAGTGTCGCCGTTCCACAGTTCCCATATCGTTGTGGCTCCATGTTCTGCCATGTAGCCCCAGCTCGGATACTTCTTGTTGGTTGCCAGCAGCCATGCCATGTCGCCGCGGCCCATGTCGGTTAGTCCGTGCATAAGCCACTGCACGCCTATCACGCCGCAAGATATGGCTCCCTTGTTAAGGGTTATGATGTTGTGTATGATGTTCTTCTCAACCTCGCCGCGCACATAGTCGTCGTCAATCATGCCGAACGCCAGCGGAAGAAGGTTGGCCGTTACCGTGTTGTTGCCGTAGAACGTGCTGTCGGGATAGAGCATAAGGCCCGGCACCTCGGCCGTGTTGCGGTTTATGGTAAGGAACTTCTTGTTGAAGGCATCCTTCACGCGTGCAGCCTCTGCGCTGAACTCAGCAGCGTCTGCCGGCTTGTCAAGAATCTTGGCAAACCTCTCCATCATCTTGTTCAGTCTGTAATAGTAGGCCGTAGCAATGAGAGTGCCGTCGGTTACGCGCTTGGGGTCGCGGCTGTGTATCAGCTTTATGTCCTCAGGCGGCACGCACCAGTCGCCGTATTTGTCGCGCGGCATTAGTCCGTCCTTGCCATACTGATACTTCATGTGCCCGAGCCAGCGCTTCACGTTGCCGTAGTAGCGGCTCATAGGTTCGGCGTCGCCATACTGGTTATACATCATCTCGAGCGAGAAGGGCAGGGCAGAAGGCCATGTTATGTTGTCAGAATAATAGTTCCAGTAGGCAGGAGCCACGTCGGGTATGCAGCCGTCTTCACGCTGAGCCTCGGTTATGTCGCGTGCCCATTTGGCATAGAGAGCGTTGTTGTTGAATATGAAAGCCTCGCCGAAACATCCGCGAACACGGTCGCCAAGCCACGGCTGACGCTCATCGCGCTGCGGACAGTCGACAGGCATGCCCTTATAGTTGCCCAGGATGCCCCACATGGCGTTATTGTAAACCTTGTTGAGTATGGTGTCGGCACATTCAAACGAGCCTGTCAACTCCATCTCGTCGCTTACCACTTCGCCTACAATGCCGTCAGCAGTTACATCGTCAAGACCTGTAATTTCGGCATAACGGAAACCGTGATATACAAACGTTGGCGCCCACCAGCGGCCGTCCTCGTTGCCGGCAGCAACATAATAGTCGGTTGTAAACGCGTTGCGCAGGTTCTTTGTGAACAGACTTCCGTCCTCGTTCAGCTTCTCGGCATACTGAATCTTTACGCTGTCGCCGGCCTTTACACCGCCGATGCGCAGCTTAATCCAGCCCGCCATGTTCTGTCCCATGTCTATGATGTAGCCCTTGCCGCGCTTAGTTACGCTCACGGGCTTCATGGTCTTCACCACCTTCATGTTGGGACTCATTGCTCCGCGCAGCGTTCCCGTAGGTATGCCCACGCGCTCTGCCGCCATCCATTTAGAGTCGTCGTAGCCCACAGAGGTCCATGTGCCCAGTTCTTTGCGGGCGTCATATATCTCGCCGTCGTACTCGTTGTTGGAGCGTATCGCACCGTCGGGATTCAGTTTCCATTTATTGCTCGACGAGATAACCTTCTTCTTGCCGTCTGCAAACTCAATGACGAGGTTAAGACGGAGCTTGGGATAGCCGAAGTTGGCTATCTTGTAAGGCTTCTTTTTCTGCTGCATGGTGTAGAAGCGGCCGTTGCCAAGAGTTACGCCAATAGCGTTCTTCTCGGTCAGCATCTGCGTAACGTCGAACGCGTTATACAGCACAGTCTTGCGATAATCGGTAGGAGCAGGTGCAAGAACCTGGTCGCCCACCTTATGTCCGTTGATGTATGCCTCATACATGCCCAGTCCGCTGATGTAAAGCGTGGCACGCTTTACGGGCTTGTCAAGGTCGAACTCGGTGCGCAGATAGCGCGAGCTGAGCTTGCTGTGCACGTCTTCTACGTCCCACGGCATGGCCTTCTCCAGACCAATCCACTGTCCGCTCCAGTCGGCTTCGTTGAGCAGTCCGACGTTCCACATTGCCGTCTCGCTCCAGTCAGACTCGCCTTTTGTCGTTGTAACCTTCACGCGCCAATAGCATGGCGTGTTGCTGCGCAGTTCCTTGCCTGCATATCTTATCCATTGCGACTGGTCGCCCTCGAGCGTTGCGTCCCAGAGGTCGCCTTCAAGCTTTGCGGCCTTTTCGGGTGTTGAGGCTACGATTATGCGGCACGACGTCTGCATCACGTCGTTCTCGTCCGATGTTATCATCCATCCCAGCCGCGGCTGGGGCGTGTCGATGCTCATCGGGTTGACCATGCGCTCCGTTTTCAGTCCGGTTACGGCAACGGGGAACGACGCCTTACGTCCGTTCTTCTTCTTTGCCGCGGGAGCCGTCATGCAGAGACACAAGGCCAGGGTCGCCAATAATATTTTTCTAAACATGATATTTATATATTGTAGTTAAAGTAGTTAAAGAAGTTGTCGCCAACAAGTTGGCTAGGAGTTAAAGTCAAATGCCTATTTTAAGTGAAGAACGAAAAGTGAAGAGTGAAAAATCCAAATGCCTTGTAGCTTTTTCTTGCGAGCACTACGTTAGCTAATGTGCCGGCGGATTTGCAATTGCCGTGCAAGTGAGAGCAGAAGCAAATCTTATTTGATTATGCCGGGCGCAGCCGACAATCAATAGAATTAATCCGCCAACTGCATTGTTAATTAAATTATTCTCGCACGTACTACGTTAGCTAATGTGCCGGCGGATTTGTAATCCGCCGGAATTAAGTATAAGGATTTTCAATCCGCTAACTTCCTCTTTTCTTCTCCTCAAAAGTAATTTCCTTACTACTTAATCAGCTTGCGCTGAACATCGTTTCTTATTTTTTTAACTCTTACTTCTTAAATTCTTAGTTCTTTTCCTTCAGCATTACGTCAGTCTTGCCGATGTAATTTTTGCTTGAATCAACGGCAATGAGCACACGGTCGCTGCCGCGCAGATAGGCTGCATCGTAGGTAAACTCAACGACCTTGCTGTCATATTCGCCGAGATAAGTCAGCTTGCCGTCTGCCGGATTCATCCACCATACGTTCTTCTTTGCGCCGCTAATCTTTGTCAGGTCGATGCTCATGGGCTTGCCGCTGTAGTTGTATACGAGCAGATAGTCGTTGCCGCGGGTGGCTATTATGCGGTCGTAGCGCTCGCCGTTCTGTCCTGAGATGATGCTCTGGTCAGCCACGCGCTCTGTGAACGGGAAGCTAAGCATGAGCCATTTGAGATACTTCATCTGGTTGTAGCCCGGATCTTCCATAGCCTCCCACCAAGGTTTCTCAGCGCCGAACGATGCCTTAAGGCCCGGACGTATAAACTGCATTACAGAGTTGTGGCCGTAGGTGTGGCCGAAAGCTCCTCCGAACACAGCCCAGTAAGCATAGCGGCGTACGTCGTAGTCCATCCAGCGTGGAGCCGAGAAGTCGTGAAGTCCTTGCGGAATGTCCTCGTATGAAGGCTCGCCGTCGATAACAGGGCGTAGCGGTTTCTTCTCAAAGCTCATGTCAACATAGCGCCAGTTGTCCTCTTCGGTGTTCTCCTTAATAGTGTAGTCGCCGTCACCGTTGCGCTGTCCGTAGCGGCGATGTCCGCTCTGAAACATGTTGAAGTCCATCCACTCGCGGTCGTTATACCACCATGCCGACGTTGTGCGTCCTCTCGGGTGGAAGGTCATGATGTGGTTCTTGTCCACCTTCTTTATGGCTCTTGCCATAGCGTCCCACACCTCAGGCTTCTTGTCACCCATGATGTCGCCGCCGATCATCCATATAATGTTAGGCTTGTCCTTGTATCTCTCGCCCAGGAATTTGCCAAGAGCGGCAGCCTTCTTTACGTCCATCTTGTCGATCATAGAGCCCCATATGCAGTCCATGGCGATGTAGATGCCGTTGTTGGCAGCCATGTCTACGATATAGTCGAGATGCTCCCAGTAGCCGTAAACACCCGGCTTAGACACCTTGCTGAAGTCGAACTCGGCGTTGTTGGCAGCATGACCATACACGTTGAACGTGGGGATGGCGTTGAGCACCTGTATCTGCTCTACGTTATATCCTGCCAGGCGGTCTTTCTCGAGGAAATATTCAGCCTCCTCGCGGTTAAGACGTTCGGGCAGCAGCCATGCCGTGTTGCCCATCCAGAAAAACGGCTGTCCGTTTTCGTGCACTATGTAACGGTTGTTCTCAGACACCACGAGCCGTCCGTTGCTCCACGGCTTGTAGATTTTGCCTGCCGCATTTATTGCCAAAGTGCCGAGCAGCAGGGTTGCGATAAATAGTATTCTGCTTTTATTCATACTACTTTTTTATTGATTTTTGTTAGTTAATATTATTCTTTTTCTCGGTTAATTCATAAGGTTTGCAATCACTTTTCAATTAGTTTTGTAAAGTTGCTTTTGCCTCTTTATGTTCCAGCTTATCGCCGTTGCGTTGTGAAAGACGGCATATCGCGTTGCGAAACATGGTCTTTTACACGCCAAAAGGCCGCCTTTTGCGATGTTAAAGGTAGCCTTTTGCAACCCGTTGAATATCAGTAGGTTGCAGAGCCGGTTGCTTCGTGCCCGATTTTGTGCCGTTTGGCCATGCCCGGCTTATATACGTAAAGTGGCGGAAATATGGGCTTTGTTCTGTTTTTCCCATATTCCGCCACATATATTATTCTGCTTCAAATGTGTACACTGCGCCCTTTTTGGTGCTTATGTCATACAGATATGTCTTCTCAGCCTCCGGCATCTTCTCGATGGCGTCAGGATAGTTTATCTTCTGACGGATGTCTGTTGGAGTTTCAAACAGTCTGTTCTTGTTCTCGCCCTTTGCAGCCTTCAGGCCCTTGCCCTTCAGAGGCACAGCCGAACGTATGCGCAGGTTGCCGCCAAGTTCCGACTTAACAGTTGTCTTTGTTATCTTGTTGTCCTTCCATGTCATGCTAACCTCAAAGCCTCCGCGCGCCTTTAGTCCGCTTACGGAGCCGTCTTTCCATGCGTCGGGCAGGGCAGGCAGCAGATAGACAAAGCCGTCGTGGCTCTGCATGAGCATCTCTGCTATGCCGGCCGTGCAGCCAAAGTTGCCGTCAATCTGGAATGGCGGGTGAGCGTCAAAGAGGTTAGGATAAGTTCCGCCCTTCTTCTTCTCGTTGCGCACCAGTGTCAGCTGGTCACCGATTAGCTTCCATGCGTGGTTGCCGTCGAGCAGTCGTGACCATAGACACACCTTCCAGCCCATGCTCCATCCCGTAGACGGGTCGCCGCGGTGTATGAGTGATTTGCGTGCAGCGGCTGTGAGTTCGGGTGTGCGGAACGGAGAAATCTGATTGCTCGGGAAGAGTCCGTAGAGATGAGACACATGTCTGTGTACGTCTTCCGGATTGTCCCAGTCGTCCATCCATTCCTGCAGCTGTCCCCAGCGGCCTGTCTGCATTGGTACCATCTCTGTGAGCTTCTGCTTCAGACTGTCGATTATTGTAGCCGTCTTGGTCTTGCCAAGTATGTCGGCAGCGTCAATTACGTGGTTGAACAGGTCGTAGAGCAGCTGGTTGTCCATCGTTACGCCTGCGGCAGTTGTTGCCTTGTAGGGGTGCTGGTTCTCAGGCGACAGACTGGGGCAGATAACCCACCAGTTGTTCTTAGGCTCGCGCACCATAATCTGATTGAAGAAGCGTGCCGCGTTCTCCATTATCGGATAGACGCTTTCGAGGAACTTAACGTCGCCTGTGTAGAGATAATGCTCCCACAGATGCTGACACATCCATGCGCCGCCTGTAGGCCACAGACCCGACGGAGCCTTGTCTATGGCTCCCGTTACGCGCCAGATGTCGGTGTTGTGGTGCAGCACCCATCCGTCGGCACCATACATTATGTCGGCCGACTTGTGTCCTGTCTCGCTCACGTCCTTGATAAGACTGAACAGCGGACCGTTGAGTTCGGTCAGGTTGGTCGACTCTGCCGGCCAGTAGTTCATCTCAAGATTGATGTTGCAGGTATATTTGCTGTCCCACGACGGCAGCATCTTGTCGTTCCATATACCCTGCAGCGTGGGCGGCTGTGTGCCCGGCTGAGATGTGCATATCAGCAGATAGCGGCCAAACTGGAAGTAGGTCTCAACCAGATGCAGGTCGGTCTGCTTCTTGAACAGCTCCACGCGCTTGTCGGTTGTGGTTGACGCAAATGCGTCTTTGCCGAGGTCGAGCTTCACGCGGTCATACAGAGCCTTGTATTTCTTTACATGTGCGGCCTTCATCGTGTTGAAGTCCTTAGCCAGTGCCTCTTTCAGAGCCGTCTCAGAGCGCAGCGTGTCGTTGCCGCTGATGTCCTTATAGCTGTTGAAGTTTGTGGCTATTGTCAGATATATTGTAGCCTCGTCGGCACCGCTTATCTGCAATACGCCGTCGCGGCTACTCATGCTTCCGCCCTTTATGGTTGCCGTAGCCCTGCCGGTAAATGTAACCTTGCCTTTCTGTCCTTCGTGCCATCCGCTTATGCCGCTCAGCACAATCTCGTTGCCTTCCGACTTAATGGTTACGTCCTGCTGCGGCGATGTCATCTGCGCGTTGCAGGTTATCATGCCTTTCTTGCTTGCAGTGAGGTGTATGGCTATTACGTTTCCGTCGAACGACGAAATGTATTCTCTCTGATAGGTTACGCCGTTGCTTGTGTATCTCGTTATGGCGCGGGCAGAGTCAAGGCTCAGTTCGCGGTAGTAGTTGGTGTATTCGCCGTTGCCCGGGAAGTTGATATACAGGTCGCCAAACGGCTGATAAGGCATACCGCTGTTGGTGTTTGCCTGCACGTGTGCCGTGGCCAGGTCCTGCGCCTCCTTGTATTTGCCTTCCCACACCAGCTGTCTCACCTTCGGCAGATACTCCTTTGCCTCCGGGTTGGCGTTGTTGTTGGGCCTTCCTGCCCATATTGTCTCTTCGTTGAGCTGCAGACGCTCAGAGCCCGGCGTGCCGTATATCATGGCGCCCAGGCGGCTGTTGCCTATCGGCAGAGCCTCTGTCCATGTGTATGCCGGTCTGTCATACCACAGCACATGCTTGTTTTCGGCCATTCCCTCTGTTGTTGTCATCAGGCATACGGCCGCCAGCAATGTTGTCTTTAGTAGTGTTTTTTTCATTTATTTCTTAGGTGTAAATCTTAGTGCGTTCTCGTCTTCAATCGTAACCTTGCTCTCGTCGAGCTTTGATGCGTCGAGCTTGAAGGTGTCAATAAAGAATTTATATACAGCGTTGCGCTTGTTGTCGCCGAAGTCGTGGCGCTCTTTCGGCAGGTGGATGTTGCTCACCTTGTCGGTAGCACCATAGAATCCGTATATGCGCTGCAGGTAAGGATATTCCAGTTCGGGCGTCGTCGATGTCCAGTCGCCGCCGTCGCTCACCAGCATCATCGGCTTCGGGGCAAACATTGCAGCCAGTTCGGCATTGCATGTTCCTCCTCCTGCCAGCTGTATCGGCATTCCGCTCTCACACGGACATCCGCCGTCGAACCACGACGAAACGCTCACCACAGGGTTGGCAGCCGTAAATCTGTCGTCGAGCACCGTCAGCAGCACGGTCTGAGTGCCTCCGCCTGAGCCTCCGTTCACGCCTATGCGCTTGGTGTCCACGTCCTTGCGCTGTATCATCCAGTCGAGTATCCTTATACCGTTTAATGCCTGCATCACGTGAGCCTCTGGTGTCTGGTGTGCCTTGCTGCCAACTTCGTCGGCAGATTCGCCCCATCCCCACAGGTCATAGTCAACACATATTGCGCCCATGCGTGCCAGCGTGCCCAGTCTCAGCTGCTGCACCTTGCCGTAGCGTCCGTTGCTGAAGTGTCCGTTGGGGCATATTATCAGCGGATGCTTTCCCTTGCTCGTCGGGGCGTAGATAGAGCCGCACACAGTGTGGCCGTTCGCTGTCTTCAGTCTGAAGTTCTGCACGGTATATCCGTCAAACTTTCTTATCTTCGAGTATTCGGGTTTCTCCTTAGAGCAGATTGGCAGCAGCTTGTCTATGCCGAGGCGCTCTCTCACTTCCTTGCGCAGCGTGTCGCGTCGTGCCTCCCATTCTGTTTTATTGTTGTAAAGCGATGTCAGCCAGCTTATCATCTTCTGTCCGTCTTCGGGCTGTCTGCGCGGATATTCGTAAGGCTTTATCTTATACAGTTTGTCGTTCTGCTTAACAGCCTTGAAGTCGAAGGGCGACAATATGTTGTTGAGAGTCTCTTCGAGAGAGTAGGGACGCACGCGGAAGTCGGCATACGCCAGTTTCAGTCCTGTTGTGTCAACGTTGTATTTCAGTCTTATTCCGAATCTTGCCGACACGTCGTTGAGCACGTCGCTCAGCGGTCTTGTAAATTTGTTTTCAAAAGTTTGAGCTCCGGCACTCATGCTCAGTAGCATAAGTGCCGGAATTATAACACGTTTCATTTCTTGTTTATTTTATAAGTCAGTTTACCCAGACCGTCTCTCTTGGCGGCCAGTTTGCCGTTAACGAAGAGCATGAGGCCCTTTCCCTGGTGATAGCGCTGTCCGTCCTTGTCATAGACGATGGCTATGTTGTTGCCGCGATAGCTTATGTTGTCCAGGCAGAAGTAGTTCCATGTGCCTTCCGGTATAAGCGGATTGACAACTATGCTGCCGTCGGCCTGCGGTCTTAGTCCTGCAATACCAGTTATCACGAGGTCGGCAAATGTAGAGTGGTTGTAGTATCTGCTGCGCTCGCGGTCGCCCATCAGCCATGCTCCGTTCTTCTCGTCGAGATATTCGCCGATATACGGGCGTCCTCTGTGGTGCTGGCTCTCAACATACAGTTTCATCTGTTTGAAGAATGTAGAGTCGCCAACAACAGGCTCGGGATATGTGTTTATGTAGTTTGCCATGGCTGTAAGCGTCTGGCTTGTTGCGAAAGGCCATACGGCGCCGTCCCATTCGCAGCGTCCCACTCCGTGCGAGCGGAATTCAGGATGTCTTCTCTCAGCCGTTGTAAGTCCGTAGGGTGCAGAGAATCCTTCCTCGTCCTCCACCTGTTTCCATGCTTCGTCATATTTCTTTGCGTCAGGCAGGTTGAAATACCATGGAATAAATCCTATGGCCTCGCGCACGGCAGCCAGAGTGTCGCCTCTCATAGTCTCGAAGAACGACTGCTTCTCGCTCCACAGATTTGTCTGTATCAGGCTCTTTATCGTGTCTGCCTCCATTGTGTATTCCTTGGCCTTCTTTGTGTCGCCTGCCATCTTGTTCAGTTCTGCCAGAGCCATTGCGTTGCCGTACATATAGCTGTTTATTGTCGGACGTGCATACTGCTTGCGTCTTCCGCCGCTGATGCTCTCTTCCATTCCGTCCTGCACGTCGCCCTGCCAGTAGAGTCCGCTCTTCAGTCGGTTTGTGCTCTTCCAGCGTGCGTATTCCTCTTCGAGCGACGGCTTCAGTGCCATTACGAACGATGTGTCGCCAAGCACCTTGTAAGCCTCATATATGGCAGCAGGGTTCCATGAGCTGAACTTGTTCATCTTCTGCATTGCCTTGCCGTTGTTGCCGCGATACCATGTGTTCAGTATCTGGTGCAGATATGTCGAGTCGCGCAGCCAGCGTGTCTCCATCACGTGATGTCCTATTGCGCAGGCAATGAGGTTGTATTTGTCGGCATAAGAGCGCTGAACGAGGAATTCGGTCATGCCCAGTCCTACAGGAGTGCGCTTGATGTGCTTGCGCAGCGACCACCAGCGGAAGTAGTAGATCTCTTCCATGTCCTTGTCGGGACATTCAAACAGAGGGATGTTCTTGCTCATCCATTCAGACGACTTGCTGTTGGGTATGTCCGTAACGATGTTCTCGTCCTCCATGTTGTTGAAGTATTCGGCATAGTGTGCGAAGTCGTCATACTTCAGCACTGTTGATGCTGAGTCGGCGTCTGCCGATGCAGACTTCACGTTGGCAATAGAGAATGATGCCAGCTTGTCCTGCTCGTCGGCACGCGGCATGTCAACATACTGGTCGGCAGGAGTCTCAATGCTCGGCTCAGTGAACAGGTCGCCTGTGCGGAACACTATTCGTGTTATGGCGTCAACGGGCGTGTCGAACATGCGTGCAGTTGCCTTCTTGCCGTTCACAAAGTATGTTCCCACGTGTCCGTCTACCGACAGCTTGGCTGTGATATGATATGTCTGTCCGGCGTCATAGTGCTTCAGCATGCCGCCATAGCGCGCTCCGCCCTTTACCTTCATTGTTGCGGCAGAGTCGAGCACGATACGGGCACACATGTTGCCCTTGTCGTCAAGGAACTCTATGTTGAGCTGTCCGTGGTCGTTCTGTGCGGGCTTAACGTCGAAGTCAACAGTAAGCTCCTTCGTTGCCGGTATCAGTTTCTCCACCTTGGCGTAGTCATACGGATCCTTGTCGCTCAGCGTCAGCCATTCGCCGTTGAGCGTTACGGGTGCCCACAGCGGCGAGTAGATGTTCCAGTCTTTCATGTCCTGCAGTTTGGCATACTTGCTGAAGCTGCCTCCTGCATGTTCTGTAGCCTTTATCTTTACAGGCACGGGTATGCACGACACCCACATGTCTTCCTTGTTGTTGCTGTAAGTAACCCACAGGTTCTTGTCCGGCGGTGTTCCGTTGCCTTCCAGTATGCCTCGTGTATACTGCGGTCCGTAGCTCTTGTAGTTGCCCCAGTGGCGTTCAGGCGTAACCTCGCCGTTCACCAGGTTGAGCGTTGTGTATTCCAGTCCGTCGTTGCTCAGCGATATAGCCAGCGGCCAGCGATACTCAGCCGGGTTATATACAGTGGCATAAGTGCCGTCAGAAAGGCGCTGTCCCCATATCTTCGCGTTAGAGTTCACAAAGCCGTGAGCTCTCTTTGCCGGTTCTCTCCATGTGTTTCCGCCGTCGCTGCTTATGCTTGTCAGCGCGTGCTTCCACAATCCCACCTTGCGTCCGTCTGGCAGAGTGTATCCGCTGAACGCCTTGTAGGGAGTCTTCAGCGGCAGTATGTCGTCGTTTCTGTCAGCCTCTTCAACCCACTGCATTCTGTACATCGGGTTAGCCAGAATCTCGTCGCAGGCCTTAACAAACTCCTTGTCCTTTGCTTTCTTGTAGTAAGGATAGTCGGTGTTCTTTTCGTTAAATCCGTGGTTATAATATATAAAGTATATAGGACCGAATGTGCCGTCGGCCTTTATCTCCCTTACCACGCGGCCTATTCCGTTGCCGTCGTTGGGGTCGTCTTTCGGAGTGAGTGCCACGCCGTAGTTGCCCATTGCAATGAGGCGGTTGCTCTTAGACACATAGAAGCCCACGCGCTGGTGCATGATGGCCTTCAGGTCTTTTGCCACAACGCCCGGCCATGTCGGTTTGGTGTATCCGTCGGGCACGTTGTATTCAGGGAACAGCTCAACGGGCTTAGTCCATTTGTATCCGTCTACAGAAGTCTGCAGCATGGTCTTTCCGGGCGGCTCATGCTCGCTTCTCGGGTCGGTCAGGTAGTGCATGTAGAACTTGCCTTTCCAGTATGCCATCATGGGCTGATGGTTATAGAGCCATCCCTGTTCGCCTCTCATGGTCTGAATGCTGTGAACTCCCACCACGGGCGACAGTCCGCCGTCATGTCGTGCAGGCGTTGCCACGGTCGTTCCGGTGTAGTGAACGGCGTCGCGGTTCTCCTTTATCAGGTTCTTCACAATCTCCTCGTCGGCCATGAACACCGTTCCGTGCTTGTGTCCTACAGGGAACTTTACGGCACCTGTCTGGTCCTGGAAGTTCTTGAAGTCCTTTGTCCTTGCCGCTCCGTATATGCCGTGGCGGTAAGAGTCGTAGTAGATGTAATACCATCCGTTGACCATTGCCGTTGACGGACCTTCGCAGAAGCTCTCTGTGAACGGCTCCGACGCCTTGCTCCATGGGCCGTAGGGCGACTTGGCAAAAGCCACCTTGATGTTGCGCTGGTCTCTCGAGTTGTCTTTCAGCACCATCACGTAGTCGTCCTTGCCTCTCTTTACGAGAGTGGCGTCAATGCTGCTGAAGTCAGGGTCGATAAGCACCTTGGCCTTGCTGAACTTCTTGAAGTCTTTTGTCGTAACGTAGTACAGACGGTGATTGTTGTAGTGGTCTTCCTTATAGTCGGGAAACTTGCCCGGTATGCATGATGCCCATATTATCATGTACTGCTTCTTAACGTCGTCGTAGAACAGTTCCGGTGCCCATACGTTCACCGTTGTAGGGTCTGTCATGACGTTTATCAGTCTTGGCTTGCTCCAGTGGATAAGATCTTTTGATGATGCATAACCAAAACCCTTGTCGCCCTTCCAGCTCGATGTCCATACCAGATGGAACGTGCCGTCGGGTCCTTTCACTATCGAAGGGTCGCGCATCACCTTCTGTTCTCCTACCGCCGGGCGCAGGAATGTGCCCTGTATGGTGTCCCATCTCAGTCCGTCATAGCTGTAGATAAAGCGCAGGCCTTCGTTGGCCGGCTCATGGAATGATGTGGAAACGTAAATGTCTTTCGCGTAAGAAAGATTTGGTGCCGTCGTTGTCAACATAACGATGGCAGACAAAAAAAGTTTTCTCATTTCAGTTTTTCTTGTTTATGTTATGACGCTCAGATTTTAGGTTTGTAATCATATTAATTAATGTAACTTTAAATTTTTTATTGTAACAATGCGTGCTTTTCTTCTCCTCAGTAGCCAGTTTTCCTCTTTTCTTATCCTTGTTGTGCCGTGCCGTCAGTGCCCCTATGTGCCTGACAGACTTAAAAATCGGTCATTCAGACGGCTTTTTCACGGCAGAAATGTTTTTGTTATACTTTTTTAAAGCAATTGAACCTCTTATGCATCATCAATGTAAACATATTTTGGTAATTTTGTACAAAAATTTACAAGCCGCCGGATTTGCGCCGCCCGCAGCCGCAGTTTTGCAGTATGGCGTGTGCGTGTTTTGCCTATGCAGCGGCACGTCGCAAGGCGTTGTCTGCCGATGACGGGTGCGGCATAACAGAGAGCGAACGTATAAAAACAAAAACATAAAGCCTATGAAGTTGAGAATATGTTTATTCCTTATGGCCACCATGATGCTTCTGAGCAATGGTCAGGCCAGTGTGAACGTGTTTACCGTAAAGGGCCGCGTTACCGACAAGGCGGGCAGGGGCATCAGCGGAGTGGTGGTCAACAACGGCATGGCCTTCACCCGTACAGACGCCAATGGCTACTGGACGCTGCGCACCGACACGTTTGTCAGCAAGTTTATAAGCATCTCCACGCCGGCCGCCTACAAGCTGCCTTCCAAGAACGGCATAGCCTCCGGCTTCTACGTGCCCGTCAGGACGGCCGTAAGCTCTAAGAGCTGCAACTTTGTGCTCGAAAAGCGCACCAAGCCTGCCGACAGGTTCAGCTACATAGCCATATCCGACCCGCAGATGCTCGATGCTGCCGACATGAAGAGATGGAACACCGAACTGGTGCCCGACATGCGTGCCGTGGTCGACTCGCTGAGCAAGACGCGCGAGGTGGTGGGCATCACCGTGGGCGACATCGTGTTCGACAATCTGCCGCTGCTGCGCAGCTATGCCGCGTCGTTCAAGAACATGAAGATAACCATGTTTCAGTGTATCGGCAACCACGACTTCGACAAGCGCTACAAGGGACTCAACAACGCGCGCCTTGGTGCCGGAGCCTACGGCGAGATGGCCTATGCGGCTGTGTTCGGACCTACCGACTATTCGTTCAACATAGGCAAGGCCCACGTCGTTACGCTGAAGAACATCAACTATAAGGGCAACAAGGCGTATGTTGAGACGCTCACGGAGAATCAGCTGCGCTGGCTCGCCAACGACCTGAAGTTTGTGCCCAAGGGCTCGCTCGTCATCCTCAACATGCACGCTGCCGCATGGAACAAGGACGACCCTGCCCAGAACATGCGCGGGGCTGCCTCGCTGCAGAAGTTGCTCGAGGGCTACAAGGTGCATGTGTTCTGCGGCCATACCCATTACTTTCAGAACGTGGTGGTCAACAGCAACCTCTATCAGCACAACATAGGAGCTGCCAGCGGAGCATGGTGGAACGGATGGCTCAACCGCTGCGGAGCGCCTAACGGATATATGGTGGTAGATGTCAACGGCAACAGTGTCGAGTGGCAGTATAAGGCCACGGGCTTCCCCTTCTCGCGCCAGATGACGCTCTACGACAAGGGCGACTTCGGCACGCAGCCCGGATATGTCGTTGCCAACATCTGGGACTACGACCCTGCATGCAAGGTTGAGTGGTATCAGGACGGCAAGCTGATGGGCACCATGCAGCGCTTCACGGGCGTCGACTTTGAGTTTGGCTCGCGCACGCTTGCTGCCGGACGCCCCGCCAACACGTCGCACCTGTTCAGATGCAAGCCCGCGGGCAACTATAAGGAGATAAAGGTGGTTATGACCAACCGCTTCGGCCGCACCGTCTCTGACGTCATCAGACCTCGCGTCTCTGTCATAGCTCACCGCGGAGGTGCCGGACTTTATCCCGAGAACACCATCGAGGCCATGCTCAATGCCGTGAAGCTCGGCGTAACCGACCTTGAGATGGACCTGCACGTAACCAAGGACGGGGTAGTGGTGGTTTCGCACGATCCCTATGTCAAAGGCTACGGACAGAAGTATCCCATCTATTCGCTCACATGGAAACAGCTTTCGGCAAAGGTCATCGGCAACGTAAAAGACCCTGCCTTCCCCGACAGCAAGCGCCTCTACACACATGTGCCTATGGTGACGGCGCTCATAGATTCTGTTGAAACTTACTGCCGTCAGCACCGCCTTGCGCCTGTAAGATACACCATAGAAATCAAGTCTGACGCCGCTCTCGACGGCAAGCTCACGCCCGACTACAAGACCTTTGCCGACCAGTGTGTAAAGGCTCTCAGCACCCGCAACCTCGGTTCGCGCCTGCTCGTGCAGAGCTTCGACGTGCGCACGCTGAAGTATCTTCATGCCAAGTATCCGCAGATGCGCCTGCTCTACCTGATAGACAATACGTCGGGCGGCTATGATGCTGCCATGACCAAGCTCGGCTTTGTGCCTTATGCCGTCGGTCCCGATTATCCCATGGTCAACGCTGCTTTCGTAGCAAAGGCAAAGTCTGCCGGAATGCGCGTCATTCCTTACACTGTGGACACAAAGGCCGATGCGCAGAAGATGGTTAAGGCGGGCGTAAATGCCATCATAACCAACTATCCCGACAGGATGTTCGGATGGATAGGCAAGTAGACAGCGGCTCTGCCGTCATGTGGCTTGCGCCAAGGTTTAATGCCGTGAACAGATATTTTTTTTGCATAATATAAGCAAAGCGTTGCTGAATTTTCTTCTTGTGATGACAGGGCCGGGCTTTCAGCCCCCGGCCCTTTTTTGTGTCTTTGCGCCCGGTTCGTGCCTTGTGTATTTCGTTCAGGCTGTCGGGGGCTGTTGTCTGATGATTTGTGTTATGTTAAAATGTAAGTAAATGGCGCGTTGTTCTTTCATAATGACATGTTGCGTATGCGCGCTTTTGTTGCCGTATTAGTATTCTGATAAGTCCGCTTTGCGCTTTTTGTTGCCTGTTTTCATGCGTTTTGAGTGCCGGTTTATGGTCGTCGGTCTGCAAAAGGCATGCTTTTGCCGTTTTATTACTATACATTTCGCTTTGCATTATGCCGTCTTTCACCTTCTGATTTGCGGTCTTTCGGCTTCCTGTTTGTGCCCTTTTGCACGGCGTCGTCATTCCTCTTGTTGCACATCCAGGCGTTATATATCTATATCTTTCTGATGTACTGCATTTTATTTTTGCACACAATTTTGCGCAAAAAATGGCACTGTTTCACCTAAATCTTATTCTGTCGCCGTTTAATGTCATTTTGCTAAATCAATATGTAAGATAAATTACGGTTATGCTTTCTTTGTGTCTTTTCTGTAGTCTTTGTGTTGCTTTGTTTGTGTATTTATTGAAGTAATGACAATAAATTATCCATTATTATTGCATATTGGTAATAAATTATTATCTTTGCTGCCGTATTATATGATTAATGAGAGAGAATATGAGCAAATTGATAAGGCCTGTAGACTATATGCCGCTGCTGAACGTTAGGCAGACGGAGCAGGGCATAAAAATGATAAAAGACTTTTTTCAGCAGAATCTTTCAACGGAGCTTCGCCTCCGCCGTGTAACAGCACCGCTGTTTGTGCTTAAAGGTCTTGGCATAAACGACGACCTCAACGGCACGGAACGCCCCGTGACGTTTCCCATTAAGGATCTTGGCGACGCTCAGGCAGAGGTGGTCCACTCGCTTGCCAAGTGGAAGCGGCTCACCCTGGCAGAGTATGCTGTTGAGCCGGGCTATGGCATCTACACCGACATGAACGCCATCAGGGCCGACGAGGAGCTTGACAATCTTCATTCGCTCTATGTCGATCAGTGGGACTGGGAGATGGTTATGACGCGCGCCGAACGCAATCTCGATTTCCTTAAAAGCGTTGTCCGCCGCATCTATGCTGCCATCCTCCGCACCGAGTATCTTGTGTGCGAGCATTATTCGGCCCTTAAGCCGTTTCTGCCTTCCGACATCCATTTCATCCACAGCGAAGACCTGCTGCAGATGTATCCCGACAAGAGCGTGAAAGAACGTGAAGACCTGATATGCAAGAAGTATGGCGCCGTGTTCATCATTGGCATCGGCGGCAACCTGTCTGACGGCAAGCCGCACGACGGTCGCGCTCCCGACTATGACGACTGGACTACGCCCAACAGCGACGGCCGCAACGGTCTCAACGGTGACATCCTTATCTGGTATCCCACGCTCGCCCGTGCCGTCGAGCTGTCGTCAATGGGCATACGTGTTGACAAAGAAGCACTGCTGCGCCAGTTAAAGCTCACTGGTCAGGAACATCGTTCGGGTCTGTATTTCCACAAAAAGCTCCTTGCCGGTGAACTTCCGTTGAGCATCGGAGGTGGAATAGGGCAGAGCCGCCTGTGCATGGTGCTGCTCCACAAAGCCCATTTAGGCGAGATACAGGCCAGCATCTGGCCCGAAGAGATGAGAAAAGAGTGTGAAGAATTGGGAATGGGGATAATATAATTTTAAGTGAAGAACGAAGAGCAGGCGCAAAGCGCAAGCGCAGTTAAAAATTAAAAAGTAAAAATTAAACAGCGTTTCTTGTTGGGTATTGTCATTTGGAGTTAAAGTAGTTATCGCTCACTAAGGTGAGCTAGGAGCATATTTAAGTGAAGAGTGAAGAACGAAGAGCAGGCGCAAAGCGCAACTAAAAATGAAAAGTTAAAAGTGAACAATGAAAAATCCAAATGTCTTGCCATGAAAAGAATCAACGAAGCATTAGACTCCATGTGCAAAAGTAGTGCTTGCGTCAATAATCAACAAGACTAATGTGCCGGCTGATTTGCAATCTGCCGGAATAAAGTATAAGGATCTTTGATCCGCTTAAAATACCGCTTGTTTAAGTGAAAAGCTGACGCAAAAGCGTAATTAAAAGTGAAAAGTCAAAATGTATAAGCTGGTTTAATACAGCATGACAATATAAAATAGGAAGTAATCGGACAGTTCTGGCGAAAATTAAAAATTAAAAGTTAAAAATCTAAATGTCTAAGCGAGTTTAAAACAACATGATAACGCAAAATAGGAAGTAATCGGATCACAGATCCTGATATTCCATTCCGGCAGATTGCAAATCAGCCGGCACATTAGCAACGTAGTGCGTCTTACGAAAGTGAAGAGCATATTTAAATGGAGAGTGAAGAACGAAGAGTGAAAAATCAAAATGTCCTGTGGCTATTGCCAATGCATAGCAATTGATAATAATCAACAAGACTAATGTGCCGGCTGATTTGCAATCTGCCGGAATAAAGTATAAGGATCTTTGATCCGCTTAAAAATACCGCTTGTTTAAGTAAAGAGCAAAAGTGCAACTAAAAGTGAAAAGTCAAAATGTATAAGCTGGTTTAATACAGCATGACAATACAAAATAGGAAGTAATCGGATCACAAATTAGCTACGCTGACCTTCGGTTCTTATACTTTATTCCGGCGGAGCGCAGATCCGCCGGAACAATAGCCAACGTAGTGGTTGCGAGAAAAATGAAGTTGGACGCAAGTCAATTCGTATGTCTTTCTATGACAACAATCAACAAGGCATATGGCTTTAACTCCTAGCCAACTCCGTTGGCGATAACTACTATAACTCCTTTAACTCCTAGTCCAACTCCTTTAACTCCTTTAACTCCTAAACCAACTCCTTTAACTCCTGACAAGAACGTAATTATGAAATTCTAGCTTACTTCCAGTCCGAGTATTTCGCTTAGTCGTTCGAAGGCCTTGTTTGTATTTTTCAGTTCGTCAAAGCGTTCGCGGTTTGTCGGTATGCGCTTTATCTCTTCAGGCTTTGCCAGTCTTAGCGTCAGTGTTATGTCGCTGTTTCTGAGGGCCTTTATCAGCGTGTTGCGTATTCTGCCCTTAATCTTGTTTATCTCTTCCAGCAGAATCTCGTTGTCAACCACCACCTCGATGTTCGGAAACTCCTTTATTGTCGGCATCATGTTCTTCATGCGCGCCGCTATTCCCGTCATCTGCTGCGGCATACGGTTGCACATGCCTACCCATTGCGTCAGCATCTCGTCCTCTGTGAACGTGTTGTGCTCACCGTTGTCCACCACCTCTACGTCCTGCTCCGCCACCATCTGCGGCTCTTCCCCCTGACGTCTCAGGTTGGCAAACGTCTTGCCGATGCTGCCCAGTTTCAGGTTGCGCAGCTTCGTTGTTGTTGCCGGCTGTGCTGCCTTTGCTCCGTCGCCGTTGCTCATGCTGTTGTCGGTGCTGCTGCCTTCGCTTGCAGGCACGACGCTCTCTGCCGCCTTCTCGGCATTGTGCTTGGCAATGGCCGTATGGCGGTTAACGCTGGGCTCGGCCGCGGCCACCTGCATAGCCGCCTTTGGCCTTTCGCCCATAAGTCTTTTAAACAGGGATTTCAGTCTCTTAGGGCAACGCCCCGAGGCTGCCCCTTCGTCGTCAGGCTGAGTTATCTGCGCTATCTCTATCAGTGTCAGCTCCACCAGCAGTCTCTTGTTGCTGCTCTGGCGGTAGTTTATGTCGCAGTCGTTGATAATACGCAGCGCCTTATACAGAAACGCCGAACTGCATTTGGCAGCCTGCGCCTTGTATTTCTCCGTCTGCGATGCACTCGCCTGCAGCAGCGGCAGCGTCTGTTCGTCCTTGGCCATCATCACGTTGCGCACGTGCACCGCCAGTCCGTTTATCAGGTGTCCGCCGTCGAAGCCCTTGTTTATTATGTTGTTCAGCAGCACCATCACGTCTGCCGCCTTGTTCTCCAGGCACAGGTCGATGATGTTAAAGTAGTTGTCGGCGTCGAGCACGTTCAGGTCCTCAATCACCTTTTTATATGTGATGTTGCCCTGACAGAAACTTGCAGCCTGGTCGAACACCGACAGCGCGTCTCTCATTCCGCCGTCGGCCTTCTCCGCTATCACGTTCAGCGCCTCTTCCTCGTAAGTTATGCCTTCCTTGTCGGCCACCATCTTCAGGTGGTTGATGATGTTGGGCACCGTCATGCGCTCAAAGTCATAAATCTGACAGCGTGATATGATGGTAGGCAGAATCTTGTGCTTCTCTGTCGTCGCCAGGATGAATATCACGTGTGCAGGCGGTTCCTCAAGAGTCTTCAGAAAGGCGTTGAATGCCGCTGTCGACAGCATGTGCACCTCGTCGATGATAAACACCTTATACTTACCCACCTGTGGCGGTATTCTTGTCTGTTCCATCAGAGCCTTGATGTTCTCCACCGAGTTGTTGCTGGCAGCGTCGAGCTCAAAGATGTTATACGAGCGCTGTTCGTTGAACGCCTTGCAGCTTTCGCATTCGTTGCAGGCCTCACCTTCAGCAGTAGGGTTCTGGCAGTTGATGGCCTTGGCAAAGATACGTGCGCATGTAGTCTTGCCCACGCCTCTTGGTCCGCAGAACAGGTAGGCATGAGCCAGCTTTCCGCTCTTCACCGCGTTTTTCAGCGTAGTGGTAAGAGCCGCCTGTCCCACAACCGAGTCGAAGGTCATAGGTCTGTATTTGCGCGCAGAAACAATATATTCTTTCATAATACAAAAAAATCAAAGCGAAGATAACGTCCTCATTGCGTGTGCGTAATCTTCAAGCCATGCTTGAATGTTATGCTGAGATGCAATATATCTTATGCAAAGATATCGCAAATCGAATGCAGAATCATTAAGCACGCTTAAATGTTATGCTGAGATGCAGTATATCTTATGCAAAGATATCGCAAATCGAATGCAGAATCATTAAGCCATGCTTAAATGTTATGCTGAGATGCCGCATATCTTATGCAAAGATACTTCAAATCGTACGAAAAACAAAATCTTATCAAATGTTTTGATTTATGTCTGACGTTTTTGTGGTTCTTGATAGAAATTAAATAAGCACAACGTTTGATGTTATTACAGCGGATCTGCGCTCCATGAGCTTTGATGGTTATCATCGGTAGTTAGAGTAGTTAAAGAAGTTATCGCCAACGGAGTTGGCTAGGAGTTAAAGTCATATGCAAACGTAGTACGTGTGAAACAGACCAACAAAGCAATTGGATTTTTCACTCTTCGTTCTTCACTCTTCACTTTCGTAAGACGCACTACGTTGCTAATGTTCCGGCGGATCTGTGCTCCGCCGGAATGGAATATCAGGATCTGTGATCCGATTACTTCCTATTTTGCGTTATCATGTTGTTTTAAACTCGCTTAGACATTTAGATTTTTCACTTTTAGTTACGCTTTTGCATTTGCTCTTTACTTAAACAATCGGTATTTTAAGCGGATTAAATAAATCCTTATGCGAGTTCGGGATAAGAAGAATTAAAAAAGTTCAAGTTGTAGTGTATTCTCCCTATGTACAGGTAATGGCTGCGGCTTATCCTCAAAAAAGCAATATGCAGCAAGCGCTGAGCATAAATTCATT
>OLIR01000042.1_pt1 | contig 105682 bp, 104 predicted proteins | sample 1609741 | NCBI WGS metagenome assembly OLIR01 (sample SAMEA4350169, study PRJEB24818) | metagenome | biome: human; feature: gut; material: faeces | place: Denmark | collected 2013-09
AAAATCAAGATGTCATTATTTCGTTCAAGGAACGAACTCAAAAAATTGTTAGAGAAAGAAGGTATCTCTGTATGAAAGAAAAGAAACTTTTAAGGGCATTGGGAAATGTCGATAATCAGTATATTAAGGAGGCTGAACCTATGAAAAAAACAAGTAAAATTACTAATCGGCAAAAATGGGTGTCTGTTGCTGCTTGCTTCGTACTCGTTGTTGTGATTGGAGTGGGAGTTTTTCAAAGCAATCTGTTTGGTACAAAAAACGATATTGCCACGCTGGATGGTGGAGAAACAATTACTTTTGTTAAAAATGACTTATCACAATCTTCAATTAACTTAAATGTAACAACAAGACCTTTGAGCAATGCTGAGATTGAAATGCTTTTTGCAGACCTGCCTGTTACCGCAGATGCTTACTTTGATGCTGACAATCATAATATTCTGGGTTTTGAGGGAAAAATTAGTGATACAAGAATGGTAGTATCTAAACAGGGTGTAAATCTATTAGATACTATCATTGATGGAAATACAATCACTTCAAGTGTAGACGGCGTTGATATCGATGCAGGATATTTCGTAACAAAGTCAAATAGTCAAGGTATCAAAACCGTAATATATTATGCAACCTTTGATATGGGAGAGAACACTATTTACGTAGAGTATTCTGGCGTTGAAAATGAAAGTGAAACTGTAAAAAACAACTTGGTAGACACAATTTTGAAGTTGATTGAGAACGGTGCATTTGATTTGAGCCAAATCCAAGAATAATTTGCAAATTTCATATACTAAGAACTTGATGTAACGTCTATACCCTTAAAAATATTTGGCTTCGGTATGTCAATATCGCTATGTTATTATAATGTGTATGCAAATTTGTACGACAAGGCAAAGCTAACAGCATTGTATTATTCATTATCAGGAAGAGTGGCTATCAGGCTTGATGAACTGATTGGGGGCTAAGTTATGAACGACGACAATGAAAATGTGTTGATTATTGCATATAACTTGTTCTGCACCATACTAATACCAGCAGTAATAGTATTGATAGGAATTTGGTCTTTTGAGTCGGAGAGCGATTTCACACATGGACGAACAGGAGGATTGCCGATGGGGGCATTGACTGTATTCGTTCCAGAGGTTATATTTGGTTTGAAGTGGAAAATGAAAAGGGCGTTTACAATTTCATGCTGTATTGCGTGGTGTATCTTCCTTCTTAAGATGGCACATTATTTCTTTGCTGTGGTTACAAATGCATCAATTACATATTATGGAACGGTGTGCATTGTGCTATTTGGATTAATGTGGAGTATAGTCATGGAATTGAAGCAGGAATTAAAAGAATACATTTTGGAGTTTCCACAGGAATATTGGCTTGTTCCTTGTTCTAATAGTTCGAGATATAACAAGGTGTTTCGCTTTATATGGTTAGTAGGCGTCGTTTTAGGAACGATATTTTTATTAATGATTAAATGGGGGATGAGTCTTTGATAAAAGTTATATTTTATTTTTTGCTTGTAAGTATAGGAGCAGGTTTGGTGCAGATGAAAATACCGCTGTTTGGTCGTCATAGCAAGCGGTGGGAAGAACAAAATTATGCACAGCGGTTTGGCGGTATCTTTTTTCCGGCATTCATTGCGCTTGTAGTTATCTTTTTATTTAATGAGTATAAGACGGCTCAATTACCCACTTTGAATGAAGAAATGCTGATGAATGGAGCGGAGTATTGTTTGGTAACTGATCTGAATGAGATAGGAGATGCGGATTATGCTTATGAGATAAAAAGCGGAAGCTCACAAGAGGAGATTTGCGGAATTATATCAAGTATATGTATAGACTTAAAAGGGGAAGATGATTTGGTAAATGCCAGATATGAAAACGGAGAATATATTATCATCAGCAATGGCATAACAATAGGACGGGCCGTCATAAATGACAAAGCAACAACAGATTTATTGAAGATATACCTTTATAACTAATAGAATGAAACTGCTTGTAAATATGAAACGATATTAATCAATTCAGGAGGATTACATCATGGAACGAGTAGCTAAATTTTTAAAAGAAGCAGAGACATATTATTTGGCAACAGTAGAAGGCGACCAGCCAAGGGTAAGACCTTTTGGAACAGCACACATTTTTGAAGGAAAGCTGTATATTCAGACTGGCAAGGTAAAGGATGTTTCAAAGCAGATTCACGCAAACCCGAAGGTAGAAATTTGTGCATTTAAAAATGGCGAGTGGTTTCGTGTAGCCGGAGAACTTGTAGAAGATGACAGAAGAGAAGCAAGACAGTCTATGCTTGATGCTTATCCATCTTTACAGAATATGTACTCAGCAGATGATGGAAATACCGAGGTATTCTATTTCAAGAATGCAACAGCCACATTCTCATCATTTACCCATGAACCGGAAATAGTGAAGTTTTAAAGGATAGCTGAAGATGGCAAAAAGTAAGAAAACTAAAATACATAAAAAGATTGATGGTCAGATTTTACAGATGAACAAACAATTTAGTAATCTAAAGATGAAGCAGAAGGATAAGATTACAGGATGGGTGTATGAAGAATACAAAAAGTATGTAACAGAGCATGATAAAGTACCTGATTTACTGGCAGATGAACAGATTGTTGAAGCTGTACTTGATAAGATAAATGAGGCACAAATCTGGATACCTGATGAAGAGATATACGATTATTATCGAAGAAAGAAACCACAACTTCAAAAGAGGCTGGATAATGAAAAGGTAATTAAGTTTAAATCCTATGTCAGCTTTTATAAGAGTATTGTTGATCAGGACAGGGCATCCGTTGTTATATGCAATCTCAAACATGAGATTATCTACATGAATACTGCAGCTGTTACCAGCTATGCGAAGCGAGGCGGAGATAAACTTATTGGAAGAAGTTTGTTAGATTGTCATAGTCCGGAATCTAGGAATAAAATACAGCAGGTCGTGGACTGGTTTGCAGCAGATGAAAGCCATAATATCGTTTATACTTTTCATAATGAGAAACAGAATAAAGATGTTTACATGGTGGCACTCAGAGATGAGAGTAAGCTGATAGGATATTATGAGAAACATGAATATCGAAATTCAGAAACCATGAAACCATACGATTTGTGGTGATGATATGACGAAGGATGAATGGTATAAGCAGTTGTTATACTGATGGCAAAGTCAAAAGAAGGTGCTCAGAGTGGGATTCTTTAAGAAAAAGACAGTTATAAAGACATATGATAAAGAAAATAAGAAACCAGTAATCAAGGCAAGCATATGTAATGGTGAGCAGGTTGCAGGCTTTAAGGACATTCATACAGGTAAGATAGAGGAGGTTATGCTGATTAAAAATCAGGCAGACCTTGATGCGTTCAAGAAAATGTATGGAATATATGGAGAGATAGAGAAGGAATATTGATATGAGCATATTAGGAAATATACTTTGGTTTATATGTGGTGGATTGTTGAGTGGACTGTCGTGGGTTTTGGCAGGTCTGATATGTTGTATAACAATTATCGGAATTCCTTTCGGAAAGCAGTTTTTCAAAATTGCTAAATTGTCTCTGATGCCATTTGGGGCAGAGGTAATATAATAAACAGGCAGGTAAGAAAGATGTATTTGATTAAGACAGTAAAAGGAGATATAACAAAAGTAACAGATGTGCAGGCAATTGTTAATGCAGCAAATAACTCTCTTCTTGGCGGAGGCGGTGTAGATGGTGCGATTCATAGAGCCGCAGGACCGGAACTTCTGGCTGAGTGTAGGACACTTCACGGATGCGTGACTGGAGAAGCAAAGATAACAAAAGCCTATAATTTACCATGCGATTATGTTATTCATACTGTAGGACCGATATGGAATGGAGGCAGAGATAGAGAAGAGGAGCTTCTTGCTAACTGCTATTTTAATTCTATGAAGCTGGCAATGGATAATGGAATCAGGTCTATTGCATTTCCTTCAATATCAACGGGAATATATAGTTTTCCTGTTGAGTTGGCAGCAAAGATTGCGGTACATACAGTAAACCGGTTCTTGCAGGATAATCCAGATTGTTTTGATCTGGTGGAATGGGTGCTATTTGATACTCATACTGAATCAGTGTATGAAGATGAGGTTGATAAGATATATTAAAAGATTAATCGGTTTAAGATTGGTTTAATAGGGTCAAATATAAAACTTCATGGACGAAGGAGGAAACAGAGATTGAGCTGTCTGACCTGGCAGTAAATGATATGGTTTCAATAACAATTGCAGGAGAAATTCAGGAAACATACCCGGCACGCATAATGAACGTGATAAAGGTGCAGCTGCTGGGGGAAAATTTACATTGACATATCCAGAAAAATACTTATAATAGACATATCGCATAAAAATGCGCGACAGTTCGTTTGTACCATCCTGTCGTTAAATAAAACCAGGGCTGCTAAGAAGACTTTTTATGTAATTTAGCCCTGTAGGTGTGTATACATTTACAGGGCTTTCTATATGTGCTCACAGTGGGGCACGTTCTTTTCTAAGCAATTCTGTTTTTATTCCCAATAAATTAGAGGAGAAACTAAAATGTATTATTTAAAAACCGAGAGCAGCTTTGATTCTGCACATTTTCTGAAGGGGTATGACGGAAAATGCAGGAATCTTCATGGTCACCGCTGGAGAGTTGTTGTTGAAATAGCAGCAGACCAGTTAAAGGATGAGGGTCAGACAAGAGGAATGCTTGTGGATTTTTCTGATTTAAAAAATGCTTTGAAGGATATCTGTGATGATTTTGACCACAGCCTGATTTATGAAAAAGGTTCTCTAAAAGGTGCGACAATTGCTGCATTACAGGCGGAGGAGTTTCGTATGATTGAAGTTGGCTTCAGACCTACTGCGGAGCATTTTTCAAAATATTTCTATGAGCTGATGAGTGCAAAAGGCTTTCCAATCCACAGAGTGGAAGTATACGAGACACCTAATAATGTAGCAGCATACGAAGAATAAAGGAAAGAAACTAATATGAAAGTTGTTGAGAAATTTATAAGTATCAATGGAGAAGGAAGAAGAGCCGGAGAATTGGCGGTGTTTATCAGATTCAAGGGTTGTAACCTAAATTGCTCCTACTGTGATACAAAGTGGGCCAATGAGCCAGCTTGTGATTATGAGGAGCTGTCACCAGATGAGATTTGTGAATATGTCAGTGAGACAGGCATTAAAAATGTGACGCTGACAGGGGGAGAGCCTTTATTACAGAAGGATATCAGGAGTCTGGTAGAAAAATTATTGAACAAATCGGACATTCGAGTAGAGATTGAAACTAATGGAGCGGTTGATATTGCTCCCCTTGCCAATGCATTTTCAAAAGAAAAACTTAGCCTTACTATGGATTACAAGCTGCCATCCAGCGGCTGTGAGGAGAAAATGCTTCTCTCCAATATGGAAGTTCTAAGAAAGCAGGACACAGTCAAGTTCGTTTCGGGCAGCATTAATGATTTGGAATGTGCAGAGAAAATAATTGAAAAATTTCATCTGACAGAAAGATGCCAGGTATTCATAAGTTCAGTGTTTGGTTCAATTGAGCCAGTGGAAATCGTGAATTTCATGACAAGTAAAAGGATGAATGATGTGCGTCTTCAGATTCAGATGCACAAGGTAATCTGGAACCCAGAGGAAAGGGGCGTATAATGTGAAAAATCCTTATATCAAAGATTTTTCACGTGCAAATTTGTGCTTTCAGCCCAAAGTTTGCGGGGTGAAGCAAGAATGGAGATTATGATGATAGATACGAAAGCGATTGAGGAGCATATTAGAGGGATTCTTGTTGCATTGGGCGACGACCCGGAGAGAGAGGGCTTAAAGGATACACCAAAGCGAGTTGCGAAGATGTACGAGGAGGTCTTTCTTGGGATGAATTACTCCAATCACGAAATTGCGCAGATGTTTGATAAGACATTTGAGGATGAAATTGAGGAGCTTGATACTTCTAAGGTTGTAGTTATGAAGGACATCGACCTGTTTTCTTACTGCGAGCACCATATGGCACTTATGTATGATATGAAGGCGACAGTTGCGTACATTCCTAATGGGAAGGTTATAGGCTTATCAAAGATTGCAAGAATATGCGATATGGTTGGAAGAAGACTGCAGTTACAGGAAAGAATCGGTCAGGATATTGCGGACATTATGGCAGAGATAACAGGAAGCGAGGATGTTGCGGTGGTGCTTGAAGGATATCACAGCTGTGTGTCGGCAAGAGGAATTAAGAAAAACAACACGAGAACAATGACTGTAGAGTTAAGAGGAAGCTTTAAGGACGATGCAGCATTACAAATGTATCTAAGATAGGAGAGATGAGTTATGAAAGCATTAGTATTATCAAGCGGTGGCGTGGATTCCACTACGGCACTGGCATTGGCAGTGAGCCGATATGGAAAGGACAATGTAATTGCTCTGTCAGTTTCTTATGGACAGAAGCACGATAAAGAAATTCAGGCGGCAAAGGCTGTTTCTGCATTTTACGGAGTGGAGCAGTTATTCCTGGATCTGAGTAAGATTTTTCAATATAGCAACTGCTCTTTATTGCAGCAGTCTACAGAGGAAATTCCAGAGGAGAGCTATGCCAGGCAGATTGAAAAGACGGAGGGCGAAAAGCCTGTAAGCACCTATGTGCCATTTCGAAATGGACTGTTTCTTTCATCGGCGGCAAGCATTGCACTAAGCAAGGACTGTAGCGTGATTCTTTATGGCGCACATGCAGATGATTCAGCCGGTTTTGCCTATCCAGACTGTTCACCGATGTTTAATGATGCTATGAATCAGGCGATTTTTGAGGGCTCAGGACATCAGTTAAAGGTGGAGGCGCCATTTGTGAATATGACTAAGGCGGAGGTGGTGAAGATGGGCTTAGAGCTTAACGCACCATACGAGCTTACATGGTCCTGCTATGAAGGAAAGGATGTGCCTTGCGGCAAATGTGGAACCTGTATCGACAGAGCGGCTGCATTTGCAGCAAATGGGGTAAGTGACCCTGCAATAAAATAAAAATTGGAGAAAGCTATGAGAGAAAAAGAGAATTTAACATTATTAGGCAACCAGCAGAATAATTACGAGACAGATTACAACCCTGGCCTGCTTGAAACATTTGTAAACAAACATCCAGAAAATGATTATTTCGTGAAGTTTAACTGCCCGGAATTCACAAGTCTCTGTCCAATTACAGGGCAGCCTGATTTCGCAAACATTATTATTTCGTATGTCCCAGGCGAGAGAATGGTGGAAAGCAAGAGCTTAAAGCTGTACCTGTTTTCATTCCGTAATCATGGGGATTTTCACGAGGACTGCGTGAACGTGATTATGAAGGATTTGATTACGCTGATGGAGCCAAAGTATATTGAAGTGTGGGGCAAATTCACACCACGTGGTGGAATTTCCATTGATCCATACTGTAATTATGGAAAGCCAGGAACTAAGTGGGAAGATGTGGCATTCAACCGTATGGCAAATCATGATATGTATCCAGAGAAGGTGGATAATAGGTAAAATAACATTACTAAATTTCGTGCAATGCACAAAAACCAGAAGAGTGTTGTAAGGTAATAAAAGATTAAGCGATATTGTATGAATTTACTTCACACAATATCGCTTTTACGTGTCAGAAGAATCATCCAACGGAATTATTTATCCCAGTTAAATGAATAAGAGACAGCTTTTTTCCACATTCTGACCTTGGAATCACGCTCATTCTGAGTGATTTCAGGGTCAAATGTTCTGTCTACAGACCAGTTCTTTCTTATGTCATCGGTACTTTTCCAGTAACCAACTGAAAGTCCAGCAAGGTAAGCCGCACCCATGGCAGTTGTTTCAACACATACAGGTCTGTTTACAGGAGCACCGGATATATCCGCCTGCATCTGCATAAGAAGATTGTTAGCACTTGCACCACCATCGACCTTAAGAGAAGAAAGTTCTATGCCTGAATCTGCTTTCATTGCAGTAAGAACATCGTTTACCTGATAAGCGATTGATTCAAGTGTGGCACGTATAATGTGGTATTTGTTGACACCACGGGTTATTCCTAAGATAGTACCTCTTGCGTACTGGTCCCAGTATGGTGCACCAAGTCCTGTAAATGCGGGAACAACGTAGCATCCGTTGGTATCAGGAACTTTTCTTGCCATATATTCCGAATCCTGTGAAGAATCAATAAAATGCATTTCGTCACGAAGCCATTGGATGGCAGCTCCGGCTACATATATCGAGCCTTCAAGTGCATATGTGACTTTACCGTCAAGTCCCCATGCAATAGTAGTAACAAGACCGTTCTTTGAAAAAATAGGCTTTTCTCCAGTATTCATAAGAAGGAAGCAGCCTGTTCCATATGTATTCTTGGCTTCTCCTGCGTCAAAACAGGTCTGTCCGAAAAGTGCAGCCTGCTGGTCGCCGGCAGCACCTCCGATTGGGATAGGACAGCCGAAGAATTCAGCGGAGGTCTCACCAAATATGCTGCTTGATGGGACTGCCTTTGGAAGCATGCATTTTGGAATATCAAGCTCTTTTAAGATGTCTTCGTCCCATTCAAGAGTGTTAATATTAAAAAGCATTGTTCTTGATGCATTGGAATAATCTGTGGCATGAACCTGACCTTTAGTAAGTTTCCAGATTAACCATGTTTCAACTGTTCCAAAAAGAAGATCCCCTTTTTCGGCACGCTCACGGACACCTTTAACATTATCAAGAATCCATTTTAATTTGGTTCCAGAGAAATATGCATCAATAACAAGACCGGTTTTATTACGGATTGTTTCGGTAAGCCCTTTCTCTTTAAGAGAATCTGCATATTCTGAAGTTCTTCTGCACTGCCACACAATAGCATTGTATACGGGTTCACCAGAATGTCTGTCCCATACAACTGTTGTTTCACGCTGGTTGGTTATTCCTATTGAGGCAATATCTGACGCATTAGCACCTACATTTGCAAGAGCCTGCCTGGCAACTTCCAGAATCGTTGACCAGATTTCATCTGCATCATGTTCGACCCAGCCGGGTTTTGGAAAATATTGTGTAAATTCTTTCTGTGCAATACTGCACATCTCACCACTTCTGTTGAAAAGAATACAGCGGTTGCTTGTTGTTCCGGCATCAAGAGCCATTATGTATTTTGCCATGTTAAAGTCTCCTTTATATAATTTTTTAAACATATCCAGTTGATAGTTATTTTATATTTAAATTATTGTTTTATCAATGTATTAATGATAAAATGAAAAAGGTATTTTGGGCGACGTGGACTTATAAGATATTGAGGGTACAAAGGAGGCAGCTATGGTAGACATGAGCAGGTATAATAAGTTAAGAATCAATCCTGATAGATATAATTACGATCTGGCTACGAATCTTCCATTAAGAAGAACTTTCTGGAGAATAGCTGATAAAACAGTACTTTTTGATAACAAAACATATTGCATACTGGCGATAGATATAGAGAATTTTCATCTTATTAATAAGTGGTATGGTCGTGAAACTGGTGATGAGCTTCTTATAGAGATTGGGGAAGCTCTTAAGAGTATAGATGCCGGGTATGGAACAATTTCCGGATATATGGGTGGAGATAATTTCTGTGTTATATTTGAAGAGAACGATGATATGATTAATCTGATCAGAGAAAGAATATCAGGTATTGTTAACGGATATAGGGGACATGATATTACAAGGGCATATTATGGTGCATATAAGACTGCAGATAAGGATATAACTACAGGTGAGATGTGTGACTATGCGTATGGTGCGCTAGAGATAGCGAAACAGCGACCTGATAAGGATATCTTCTGGTATGATGAGAGTATGGCAAGGGAACAGGAAGCAGAAGCAAAGCTTATGCCAGAGATATGCAGTGCAATGGATAATGGAGAATTTACATTTTATCTTCAACCCAAATGTATATTACAGACAGGTAAGATTATTGGTTCTGAGGCACTTGTGAGATGGATAAGTCCTGAAAAAGGATTTATTTCACCAGGACAGTTTATACCGCTGCTTGAAAAAAACGGATTTATAAATAAACTTGATGTGTATATATGGGATAAAGTATGTCAGACTATAAGAAGATGGCTTGATGAGGGAAGAACAGTACTGCCAATATCAATAAATGTTTCGAGAGCAGATATATACTCTATGGATGTTGTAAGAATACTTAAAGACATGATTGAAAAATATAATATTTCAACAGAGTATATTGAAATAGAGATTACAGAGAGTGCATATGTGGAGAATGGCTCGGTAATTAAGGATACGGAGAAGGCATTTAAGAATGCGGGCTTTAAGATTCTTATTGATGATTTTGGAAGCGGATATTCATCACTTAACATGCTTAAGGATATTGATGCAGATGTTCTGAAACTGGATATGAAATTTCTAGACCTTAATCCGGAAAATAATGATAAAGGTGTAAGCATTATAACTGCAGTTCTTGATATGGCAAGACAGCTTGATATTCCGACTATTGCTGAGGGTATTGAGACTGATGAACAGTTTAAGCTGCTTGAACTTTTAGGCTGTGAATATGCGCAGGGATACTATTATTACAGACCTATGTCTATAAGTGATTATGAGAAGCTTATTGATGATAAGGACAATGTAGCTGATAAGCTTATTATTTTAAAAACAAGAAAGAATGATAAGTCTTATCTTAAGGAGATAACTGATTACTTCTGGAAGATTGCAGATGTTGATCTTGATACGGGAGCATATCACTTTATAAGAAGGACAGATGAGCCTGATTATGTTATGACACCAAGACCTAAGACTATTGCAGAATATGCAGACAGATATATCAGGTACGGTGTTATCCACCCGGATGATGTTTCACTTTATAAAGAAGCTATTAATCTTGACAGAATTAAGAAACAGCTTGATGATGGGAAAGAAAGAGGAAGATACCAGATAAGATATAATATAGATGGAACATATAAATGGTATGTATTTGAGGTTACTAAGCCAACAAATTATTCTGAGGATAACAGGAGAGTGCTTTTCACATGGAAAGAAGCTGATTATCAGGCAGGTGCAAGAGAAGATGCAATGGATATTATATATAATACATTTATTAAGATACTCAGAGCCGATTTCCTGCATGACAGATACGAACTTATAAAGTCAACTCAGGAGGATATAATTAGAGATGCCGAATTATCAGGCGGCATTAAGGAATATATTGATAAATATATTGATATGGGAGTAGTTCATCCGGAGGATGCCGGAGTATATAGAGATTTTGTCAATCCGGACAAGGTGCTTGAACATTTCAGAAATAATAAAAAATCATTGAGATTGAGATACAGACGGCTTCTTGATGGAGAGTATAAGTGGGTAGAGATGACAGTATCAAAGAGTAAGGATTACAGTGAGGATATACCTGTGTTTATATTTTATCTCAGGGAAGTAAGATATATATATGAGAATACGATAATTTCTGAAACAAAGAAAAAGAAATAGGCAATATATACGCCAAGGAAATAGTAAGCAATATTAATGATGCAAAGAAACGGGAGATGAAATTGTGGGTTCAGGTAGCAAATGAACAGTAACTATGTTAAACAATAGTAACAATTGTTATTATGAATAACTTTACAACCTTTTCTTTCAATGATATTATGTGTGTTGCTAAAAGAATGTACAGTTAAGGAGGCATTATGGCACAGGAAATATTAAATGTGAGCCAGCTTAAGGTTGGTGTTGAAGATAAAGAAATACTTCATGGGGTTGATCTTTCTCTTAATAAGGGAGAGACTCATGTACTTATGGGACCTAACGGAGCAGGTAAGTCTACTCTTGGTTATGCTCTCATGGGTAACCCAAGATATGAGATATTAGGTGGTAAGGTTACATTTAACGGAGAAGATTTACTTTCTAAGAATGTTGCTGAGAGATCACAGGCAGGTCTTTTTCTGTCTTTCCAGAATCCTATTGAGGTTCCTGGTATTACACTTGGTAATTTTATAAGAAGTTCTATGGAGCAGCGTGGAAAGAAGATGACATACTTCAAGTTCAAGAAGCTCCTTCAGGAGAAGATGGAATTCCTTCAGATGGATCCATCATATATGGACAGAGACCTTAATGTTGGTTTCTCAGGTGGTGAGAAGAAGAAAGCTGAGATATTACAGCTTCTTATGCTTGAGCCTTCTCTTGCTATTCTTGATGAGACTGACTCAGGACTTGATGTAGATGCTGTTAAGACAGTATCGCTAGGTGTTGAAGAATATCAGAAGACTCAGAACGGAGCACTTCTTATTATCACTCACAGCACCCGTATCTTAGAGGCACTTAAGGTGGATTATACTCATGTTCTTGTCAATGGTAATGTTGTTGCAACAGGCGACAGTGCTATGATTGATGATATCAATGAGAATGGTTTCGAAAGATTCATCAAGTAATTAAGGCTCGGAGGCTTGTAATGGAAGAAAAGACATTTGTAGATGACATAAACAGAAGTGTTTATGATATTAAGAACGAAGAGAACGATTCTTATAGAATAAAGCAGGGACTTACTCCAGAAATCGTTGAGAAGATATCAGAAGAGAAGCATGATCCTGCTTGGATGAGAGAGTTCAGACTTAAGTCATTAGAGATATATAATAATATGCAGGTGCCTGACTGGGGTCCGTCTATTGATGGACTCAATATGGATAATATTGCTACTTATGTTCGTGCCAATACGAATATGAAGGGTGACTGGAATGATGTACCAGAAGAGATTAAGGATACATTTGACAGATTAGGTATTCCTAAGGCGGAGAGAGAGTCGTTAGCCGGAGTTGGAGCACAGTACGACTCAGAGCTTGTATACCATAATGTCCGTAAGGAGGTTGCTGACCAGGGTGTTGTATACACTGATATGGAAAGTGCCCTTACAGGTGAATATGCAGATATGGTACATGAGCATTTTATGAAGCTTATTACACCACAGGATCATAAGTTCGCAGCACTTCACGGAGCTGTATGGTCTGGTGGTTCATTTGTGTATGTACCAAAGGGAGTTAATCTTGAGATTCCTCTGCAGTCATATTTCAGACTTAATGCTGCAGGAGCAGGTCAGTTTGAGCATACACTTATTATTGTTGATGAGGGTGCAAGTCTTCACTTTATTGAAGGATGTTCAGCACCTAAATATAATGTTGCCAATCTTCATGCAGGTGCGGTTGAACTTTTTGTGGCTAAGAATGCAAAGCTTCGTTACTCAACAATTGAGAACTGGAGCAAGAATATGTATAATCTTAACACTAAGAGAGCAACTGTTGCTGAAGGTGGTAAGATTGAATGGGTTTCAGGCTCATTTGGTTCGCATGTATCATATCTGTATCCTATGAGTATCCTTAATGGAGAACGCTCAAGCTGTGAATTCACAGGAATTACATTTGCAGGAGCAGGACAGAACCTTGATACAGGTATGAAGGTAGTTCATAACGCACCAGCTACAACATCAGTTGTAAGTACTAAGTCAATATCTAAGGGTGGCGGAATCAGTACTTTCAGAAGTGCGGTAACAATGACTACCAAGGCTAAGAAGAGTAAATCATCAGTTTCATGTCAGTCACTTATGATAGATGATATTTCAAGATCTGATACAATTCCGGCTATGGATATCCGTGTTAATGATGCGGATGTAGGACATGAGGCAACAATTGGACGAATCAGTGATGATGCTGTATTTTATCTTATGTCAAGAGGAATTCCGGAAGATGATGCGAGAGCAATGATTGTTTCAGGATTTGCTGATAATGTATCTAAGGAGCTTCCGCTTGAGTATGCAATGGAGATGAATAATCTTATTAAGCTTGAGATGAAGGGCAGCATTGGTTAAGTTAATCAGAGTGAGGAATATGATATGATAGGTATCGAAGAAAAGGACATGATAATAAACCGTATCCCAGCCAAGACATGGAATCATCTTCATATGAACCAGAGCAGGGTTGGAGAGGTTGTAATTAACCGTACAGGTGAGTTAAATGCTTCTGTTAATGATGTAAGTCTCATTGATGATGGAAAGCTTAACAATGGTGAGCTTGACAATATCATTGGTGGATGTGGTCAGGAGATTACAGAGGCAGCTAAGAAGTCACAGGCTGAACCTGTATATTATATAACAGATAAGAAGAATGCAGGTTTTGTAAGACTCGACTTCAATTATGGAAAGAGTAATGCAGACATCAATGTTGTTGGTATTGAAACTAAAGAGAATGCCAGCATTGATGTTTACATGGATTTTAATGGAGATAAAGATGGAGAAGGCTTCGCAGCAGTACAGACAAGATTATATGCCGCCAAGGATTCGGTTATCCGTCTTATCCAGATTCAGAGGGTAGGCAGTGAGACAACATTTATTAATGATATCGGTGGTTACTGTGAAGATGGTGCAAGAATTGAACTTGTGCAGCTTTATTTAAGCGGAAAGAACAGATACGAAGGCTGTGAGATTAAGCTTGCAGGTGATGGAAGCTCTATGTCTGCAGAGATTGGATATGTTGCAGCAGGTAAAGAAAGACTTGATATGAACTACTGCGTAAGACATATCGGCAAGAAGACAGAATGTGCAATCAATGCGGCAGGTGCATTGAGAGATACAGCATTTAAGCTGTTCAGAGGAACTATTGATTTCATTAAGGGTTCAGCAGGTTCTGTTGGTAATGAGAAGGAAGAAGTTCTTCTTATTGATGAAAAATGTGTCAACCAGACTATTCCTATTATTCTATGTGCAGAAGAAGATGTTGTCGGTAATCACGGTGCAACTATAGGAAAGCCTGATGAGGAGCTTTTATTCTATCTTGAATCAAGAGGAATACCGGCACAAGAATGTTATAATATGCTGGCAGCAGCTAAGCTTTTAGCTGTATGCGGCAAAATCCCTGATGATGGTATCAGGAACGAGATACATGACTACATTAAAGAGGTTTATTAATGAGTGAGTTAAGTAAGACGATTGAGTCTATAAGAAAAGATTTCCCACTTATTTCGGGAAGCAATATTGCATATCTTGATAATGCAGCGACTACACAGAAGCCACAGGCTGTTCTTGATGCAGTTAATAAGTATTATCAGGAGATGAACGCCAATCCGTTCAGAGGTGTATACGAATTAAGTGAGATTGCTACAGAAAGTTATGAGAATGCAAGAAAGGCAGTAGCTCAGTTTATTGGTGCTAAAGATGCAAGCCAGATAGTATTTACAAGAAATGCTACAGAGAGTCTTAACTTAATTGCATACAGTTATGGAATGAATTTCATTAAAGAGGGTGATGAGATTGTTGTTAGTGTTATGGAACACCACAGCAATTTCCTTCCATGGAAGCAGGTTGCAGAAAAATGTGGAGCGGTATTAAAGCAGCTTACACCTGATGAGAATGGAGAGATTACAGACAAGTCTTTAGAGGTTATCACAGATAAGACTAGGCTTGTAGCAGTTACCCAGGTTTCTAATGTATTAGGAAGAGTTAATGATATAAAGCATATTGCAGAGGTTGCACATGCACATGGTGCGGTTATTGTGGCTGACGGAGCACAGAGTGTTCCTCATATGCCGGTTAATGTAACAGACCTTGATGTTGACTTCCTTGTATTTTCTGGACATAAGATGTTAGCACCTATGGGAATCGGAGCATTATATGGCAAGAAAGAGATTCTTGACAAGATGCCACCATTCTTAAGCGGTGGTGAGATGATTGAGATTGTTCACTGGGACAGAGTTAAATATGCAGAGGTTCCACATAAGTTTGAGGCAGGAACTGTTAATACTGGAGGTGCAGTCGGACTTCATGCGGCAATTGATTATATTAACAATGTTGGATTTGACACAATCATGGCACAGGAGAGAAAGCTTACTAAGATTGCTGTTGATGCCATTAATGATATGAAGGGAGTTAACTTAATAGGTTCTTCGAATGCAGAAGACCATGAGGGTATAGTCACATTTACAATTGACGGAGTACACCCACATGATGTTGCTTCTATACTTGATTCACAGCATATTGCAGTAAGAGCAGGGCATCACTGCGCACAGCCATTAATGGATTTCCTTAAGGTTAATTCAACAACGAGAGCAAGCTTTGCTTTCTATAACACAGAAGAAGAAGTACAGCATTTTATAGAAGAACTATCTAAGATCAGGGGGCTTATGGGATATGGAGACTAAAACTTTTTATAATGAGGTTCTTACGGACCATAACATGCATCCATATCATAAGCATGATATAGACAATGCAGACTTAGAGCTTGAGGGTGTTAATCCAAGCTGTGGAGATGACATTATCTTAAAGCTTAAGTTTGATGATGCTAAGAAAACTATTGTTGATGGGGCATTTACAGGAGATGGCTGCGCAATATCGCAGGCATCAGCAGATATAATGCTTGAGCTTATCATTGGAAAGCCTATTGATGAGGCTGTACATCTTTCAGAACTTTTCCTTAAGATGATTAAGGATGAGGCAACTGAGGAAGAGATTGATGAGCTTGATGAAGCCGGAGCATTAAGAGATATCTCTCATATGCCAGCAAGAGTTAAATGTGCAGTACTTGGCTGGCACACAATGGAAGAGATGGTAGAGAACCTTAAGAATGTTTAGAATGTAACCCAATCACTTATAATATGGTGATTGGGTTTTAATGTTTGTAGATAAGAATGGAGTAAATATGGAAAAGAAATTAGTTAAGCAGCAGCTTCTTACAGGAGAACGCGCTCTTTTTGCAAGCAAAGACCTTCATATTGAAGATTCTATATTTGATGATGGTGAGTCTCCATTAAAGGAGAGCAGTAATATAGAGCTTGTAAACAGCAGCTTTAAGTGGAAATATCCACTCTGGTACTGTAACAATGTCAATGTAAAGGACTGTTATTTCTTTGAGATGGGAAGAGCAGGAGTATGGTACACTAACGATATTAATGTTGAGGATACTATTATTGAAGCACCTAAGAATTTCAGAAGATGTAACAGATTAGGTCTTAAGAATGTGGAATTTGTCAATGCAGAGGAAACTCTCTGGAGCTGTGATAATGTTACTATGACAAATGTAGTGGCAAAGGGTAATTATTTTGCAATGAACAGCAACGATATGAAGATTGATGGTCTTAAGCTTGTTGGCAATTATCCATTTGACGGAAGTAAGAATCTTGAGATAAGAAATTCAAGACTTATGAGCAAGGATGCTTTCTGGAATGCTGAAAATATAACAGTGTATGATTCATACATTTCAGGTGAGTACCTTGGCTGGAATTCAAAGAATCTTACGTTTATTAACTGTACAATAGAGAGTCTTCAGGGATTATGCTACATTGACAATCTTGTTATGAAGAACTGCAAGCTTATTAATACAACACTTGCTTTCGAGTATTCAACAGTAGATGCTGATATCACAAGCAGGGTTGACAGCGTGTTAAATCCAACTTCCGGAACGATAACAGCAGACAGTATAGATAAGCTTATAATTGAGAAGGATAAGGTTGATCCTTCGCTTACTAAGATAGTATGCAGGAATTAATAAGTAGAATTAAGAAGGGAAATCCGAGAATGAAATATGATTTTGATACAGTAGTGAACCGCCGTAATACGGATTCTTTAAAATGGAATGTGGCAGAGAATGAGCTTCCTATGTGGGTTGCTGACATGGATTTTAAGACAGCACCTGAGATAACGGAGGCTATTAAGGCAAAGGCAGACATCGGTGTATACGGTTATACTGAGATATCAAAGGACTGGTATGATGCATACACAGGCTGGTGGGAAAGACGCCACAATTTCAGGATGGAAGACGACTGGCTTATGTTCGTAACAGGCGTTATACCTGCAATATCAAGCTCTGTAAGAAAGCTTACGACACCAGCAGAGAATGTTGTAATCATGACACCTGTATACAACATTTTCTTTAACAGTATTCTTAATAATGGCAGAAATGTGTTACAGAGCCAGCTTGCATATGAGAATGGCAGGTATGTAATAGATTTTGAAGACCTTGAAGTTAAGCTCAAGAACCCACAGACAACACTTCTTATTCTGTGCAACCCACAGAATCCGGGTGGAAATGTATGGAGAAAGGAAGAACTTGCACGTATCGGAGAGCTTGCTTACAAGTATGGAGTCGTTGTTATATCTGATGAGATTCACTGCGAGCTTACAGACCCGGGCATTGATTATGTGCCATTTGCAAGTGTTTCGGAGGTGTGTAAGAATATATCTGTAACATGCATAGCACCTACGAAAACATTTAACATGGCAGGCTTACAGACAGCAGCAATATGTGTGCCGGATGAGCGACTCCGTCACAAGGTTTGGCGTGCAATCAATACCGATGAGGTAGCTGAGCCAAATGTTTTCGCAGTTGATGCGGCTATAGCTGCATTTACAAAGGGTGAGGAATGGCTTGAGCAGTTAAGAGAATATATCTACGAGAATAAACAGATTACCGAAAAGTTCATAAAAGACAATATTCCGAGAGTGTCAATGGTGGAATCACATGCAACTTATCTTTGTTGGCTTGATGTGTCTGATATCACAGACAATTCAACAAGGCTTGCGGCATATATAAGAAAGAATACAGGACTTTTCCTGTCAGCGGGAGAAGGCTTTGGCGGAGATGGAAAACATTTCTTAAGACTGAATGTTGCATGTCCTAAGACAACTTTAATGGATGGGCTTGAAAGACTTAGAAATGGCATATTGAGTTTTGACAGGTAGTGGGTTACAATAATATAAGTGAAATAACACATGAGATACGAGTGTATCTAAGAATAATAAGCGAGGAGATAATGATATGAATATTGTATGTTTAGACCTTGAGGGCGTTCTTGTACCAGAGATATGGATTGCATTTGCAGAGGCAAGCGGAATCCCAGAGCTTAAGAGAACAACAAGAGACGAACCAGATTATGATAAGCTTATGAACTGGAGACTTGGTATTCTTAAGGAGCATGGTCTTGGACTTAAAGAAATTCAGGATACTATTGCTAAGATTGACCCAATTCCGGGAGCAAAGGAATTCCTTGATGAATTAAGAAGTATAACACAGGTTATCATTATTTCAGATACATTTACACAGTTTGCTACTCCGCTTATGAAGAAGCTGGGCTGGCCAACTATTTTCTGTAATTCACTTGAGGTCGCTGACAATGGTGAGATTACAGGTTTCAAGATGCGTTGTGAGCAGTCAAAGCTTACAACAGTTAAGGCTTTACAGTCTATTGGTTATGATACTATTGCATCAGGAGACAGCCACAATGACTTAGGAATGATTAAGGCAAGCAAGGCAGGCTTCCTCTTTAAGAGTACAGAGCAGATTAAGGCTGATAATCCTGAATTAGAGGCATTTGATACATATGATGAGCTTTTAGCTGCTATTAAGAAGGCACTTTAAGATGCATCAAAGGTAAAAGGGGTTACTATGTTATTAGAAGAGATACTCAAGCAGGAACAGGAAAGATTCATTAAAGAGAATCTCCTTTCTGATGAAATGATTGAGTTATTAAAAGAAAATATTATGCCGTTTAACACACTGATGGCTTATTACAGATGCGCCATTATGGAGGTTGAGACTAAGTTCAAGGTGCTTAATGAGGAGTTCTCATTACAGTATGACAGAAATCCTATTGAGAGTATCAAGAGCAGAATTAAGTCTATGGATGGCATATTTAAGAAGGCGAAGAAGAAAAATATTCCTATAACAATGGAAGGCATTGAGGAAGGTATAAGAGATATTGCGGGGGTAAGAGTAATATGCTCTTTCCCGGAAGATATCTATATGCTTGCCGACTGCCTGTTAAAGCAGGACGATGTAGTGCTTGTCGAGAGAAAGGATTATATCAAGAATCCTAAGCCAAGCGGTTACAGAAGTCTTCACCTTATAATTGAGATACCGATATTCCTTCAGAATGAAAAGAAGATGATGAAGGTTGAGGTTCAGTTCCGTACAATTGCCATGGATTTCTGGGCGAGTGTGGAGCATAAGGTTCGTTATAAGAAGAATATTCCAGATTCTGAAGCAGAACAGCTGGCTGCAGAATTGTCTTCATGTGCAGATCAGATTGCTGCAATGGATAACAAGATGGAAGAGATTCGCCGCAGAATTGCAGAAGCAGAGGAAAGAGAAGCTGAAAATAGTCCGGCTAAGCAGCCTCAGACGATAGGTGGGGTGATGCTTAAGAAGAGGCTGGAATCGGGGAGGTTTCCCTTTAAGAAGTAGGTAAAAAATGGCTCCCCGGAGAGGGGGCTGGGTGTGGTTGTATGGTTTAATTGAAAACGCGCTCCCGCTCGGGCGAAGACGCAGCGGGTACTAAGTTTGTGGGGATTTGCCGCCTTTCGGCGGCTCTCCCCACGCACTAAGTACCGGCGTCTTCTTACGGTTTTCAATTAAACCATACAACCACACCCAGCCCACCACCCCGGGGAGTTTTTACCTACTTGCGTTGGTCGCGTTGCTCCCTCGCTGTTGTGGTGGGGTGAGATGCGTGGTTCAGCGTTGGTCGCATTGCTCCCTTGCTGGACATAAAAGAAGGAGGACATTATGAAGGTTATATCTATTGTTGATGATGATTATGGAATTATGTTTAATAACAGACGTGTTTCTAAGGACAGTGTGCTTAATGAGCATATTATTAAGATGCTTGATGGCAGGAAGTTATGGCTTTCTTTATATAGCAAGCAGCTTTTTGGTGATTATGAGAATCTTGAGGTTAATCAGGAGTTTGGTTTTGCCGGAAAGGATGATTTCTGTTTTGTTGAGGATTCTGAGATTGTTTCTTATGAGGATATGGTGGATGAGATTTATCTGTATAAGTGGAACAGGAAGTATCCTTCTGATGTGAAGTTTCCTAAGGACATGCTTAAGAATTTTGATATGGATGGAGCTGCTGACTTTGAGGGTAATTCTCATGAGAAGATTACTGAAGAACGATATGTAAGAAAGAAATAAGGAGTATGATAAATGCGTAATATCAGGTTAGGAATATTGAGGAGAGTAACCGCATTTTTACTGGTATGCTTCATTGTTTGGAGCGGGCTTTGGGTAAACGGCTGCTCTTCTAAGAATACTGCCGATGCAGGTGAGGCGTTGTCAGCATCATGGCAGGCAGATATGGTAACTCTTTCGTATGATGGAAAGCCATATGTTGTAATTAATGACAATAATCCTGATTTTACTGAAGCAGATATGACGACTGCTTCATTTGAAAGCTATGGTGAGCTTGACGGGCTGGGAAGATGTACCACAGCATTTGCGAATATTGGTAAAGATCTTATGCCTACGGAAAAGCGTGGCTCTATTGGTGAGGTGAAGCCGACAGGCTGGCAGATGGCTAAGTATGATAATGTTGATGGCAAATATCTGTATAACAGATGTCATCTTATTGGATATCAGCTTACCGGCGAGAATGCCAATGCAAAGAATCTGATTACAGGAACAAGATATCTTAATGTTGATGGTATGCTGCCTTTTGAAAATATGGTAGCAGATTACATAAAGGAAACTGGTAATCATGTTCTGTACCGTGTAACACCTGTATTTTCTGGCGATAATCTTGTTGCCAGCGGTGTGCACATGGAGGCTGAGTCAGTTGAGGATAATGGCGATGGAATTCTTTTCAATGTGTATTGTTTTAATGCACAGCCGGGAATTGCCATTGATTATGCAACCGGTGACAGCCATCAGGACGATTCAATAGTTGCAGATGCTTCAAAGTCAACAACTGCAGCAGATGCAAATGTGCAGACTTATATACTTAATACTAATACAAAGAAATTCCACAAAGAATCCTGCAACAGTGCAAAGAGCATGGATGCTTCCAATAAAAAGATTTATACAGGAAGCAGGCAGGAGCTTATTGATATGGGGTATGAGGCTTGTGGAGTGTGCAAGCCGTAAAATAGTTATTTGAATTGAATTAAATTTAATAATATGGTAAGATTCTGACAGAGAAACCGGACAATATAATAGTTAGCTTGTTTATACATGGAAAGGAATTTTTATGAGAAAAATCAAACAAATACTGTTATTTTGCGCTGTTTTTCTGTCAATTTTGTTATTAACAGGTGATAAAGACAGGATACAGGCAGATGATGATGACAGTAATTTTACTAATTTAGTGGTATTTGCCAGATTTGCAGGTGAAACCGAATTTATAAATGATGTATATGAAGGCAGTTCTGTCAGAAAAATAACAGATAATTCATATAATGCAGGTTCATATAGTGTAGGCGATTATTACAGATGTGTATCAGATAACAAATTAAGAATGAGAAGTGTATATCTATATGATAATGGCGGCTCAATTGTACTTTCACATCCTCGTGGGTATTATGCAGAGTACAGCGATACTAATACTATTGGTTATAAAGATGCTTCGGAGCGTGCAAGCAGAATGTATGAGCTTAGGCAGGAGTGGTCAGAAGCTGTTAATAATGCCATATCATCGGGTAATAAAATTTCTGATTATAATGATACTGTACACTATGATTATGGTGTGCTTGATAAAGATAACAATGGTACAATTGATTCAATTACAATTATTTATAAGAATAATGAGTCAGGTAATATATCAGTAAGCTGGTCTTCACCATTGTGGAATTATACAGATTATGTTAATAATATTTCTGTTAATACTGGCAAAAAAACTATTAATAGTTATAAATATGTCCAGATAACCAATTCGTATTGTAAGCCTAATGGTGATACTAACGGATTTTTATTTAAGGATGAGGATGACCGGGTATTTGTATCAATCGCAACAGCAGTACATGAAATGGGACATATTATGGGGCTGAAGGATTTATATAACTCAAAGAATGCGTCACCGGTGTATTTCATGTCGGTTATGGCAAAGCATATATCTCCAGTTCCACAGTTTATGTCTCTTAAGGAGAAAGAAGTATTAGGCTGGGCTGATGAGAATGATATTAAGAAGATTTTGTCCGAAGGAGAATATAGTCTTAAAGCATTAGGAACTTCAGGTACGGATAATATTACAGGATATAAGATGGATATTCCGGAAAAGGGTAAGACATTGTATCTTGAGTACAGAAACTTTGAGGATAATGGTAACAAATATGATTCTCAATATAAGCAGATGTTCAAGATTGATGGAAACAGAGTGGATAAAATTCCATTAAAATCCGGGCTGGTATGTTATCTTATAGACAGTGATACTAAGTTTCCAAGTAATATGTATTTTTCATCACCTAAATGGAATTATGAAGTTCTTGGTGGACAGTATAACACAAAGGCAGATGCAGCATTAGGAATAGGTGAAGATATATGGATTTACGGAGATATTTATATCAGTGTCAAGTCAATTGAGAATAATATACTCACATTTGGAATAAAGGGTGGTATTCCAGAGCATATTCATAGTGGTGGAGTGGCAACATGCGTCAGCCGTGCAGTGTGTGAAGTATGCCATGAGGAATATGGTGAATTAAATAAGAATAATCATAAGTTACAGCATGTAGAAGCTAAAGCAGCTACAGTGACTCAGGAAGGTAATATTGAATATTATTACTGCTCTTTATGTTTAAAATACTTTGCAGATTCAAATGCATCAAAGCAGATAGACAAAGATAGTGTTGTTACATCAAAACTGACGCCAGAAATAATTGAAGGTGATAAATGTATAATTGATAAGAATTCCGATAAGGCAATTACATTTAAGTCTAATGCAGCATTTTCAGATTTTGTAAAAGTAGAACTTGATGGCAGAGAGCTTGTAAAAGACAAGGATTATACGGTAAAAGCAGGAAGTATTATTGTAACACTTAATCCAGATTTAATAAAAAAATTATCGACGGGAGAGCATGTTATAGGTATTGTTTCATTGAGTGGAACAGCTAGTGCACATTTTACTGTTAAAGAACCGGAGACAGAACCAGTGACAGAACCGGAGACAAAACCAGTGACGGAAAGCAGCAGGGAAACAGAATCTGAAACTGAGGACATCAAGGAGACTGAAAGTAGTAAAGAAACAGAAAGTATCAAAGAATCTGAAACAGAGACAGAGACCATCAGTCAGATAGAATCAGAAACAACAAGCCAGTATACATTTGATGAGAATGAAACAAATGCATCATCAATTAACACTGGGGACAGAAATCATGGGAAATTATGGCTTGTAATAGCAATCATTGCGTTAGCTGGATGTATTGCAGCAACAGTTATGTATGTTGTTTCAAAACGAAAGTAATAAAAACTGAATAGCAACTGATAATACAAAACAGGAGTAGGTCAATAGCTTAACTCCTGTTTTGTGTTATAAAATATAGTTGTTATTCAGAAAATGTTCCAACCAATTTAACAAGCATAGCAACGGTCATATCCATGCCTTCAACAGTAATATGTTCATAAGGACCGTGGTATGCGTGTCCGCCAGTTCCAAGGTTAGGGCATGGAAGACCTTTGAAGCTTAACTGACAGCCGTCTGTTCCCCCTCGGATAGGAAGAATAAGCGGTACTATATCAGCCAGTTCACAGGCTTTCTTTGCATTTTCAATAAGATTCATGCAGCCCGCAATGATTTCGGACATATTCTTATACTGGTCTTTAATGGTGAGCGTAACAGTTCCCTTGCCCCATTTTTCATTCATATTCTTTTCGATTAATCGCAGAGTATTTTTCTTTGCTTCAAATAAATTCTTATCATGGTCTCTTACTATATAATTAAGCGAAGCCTCACTGACATCGCCAGACATGCTGACAAGATGGTAGAAGCCCTCGTAATCTTCTGTGCCGCGAGGGGTTTCCATAGCAGGAAGTGCATTGTTAATCTCCATTGCAACAAGACTGGCATTAATCATGGTGTCTTTGGCAGAACCTGGGTGTACATTGAAGCCTTTAATATGAAAATCCGCTTTGCATGCGTTGAAGTTTTCGTACTGAATCTCGCCTTCTGTGTCGCCGTCAATTGTGTAGGCGTATTTGGCACCGAACTGTTCTATGTTAAAATGTTCAGCTCCCATGCCGATTTCTTCATCAGGTGTGAATGCAATACATATTGTTCCATGAGGTATATTGCCTTTCTGCAAATGTTCTATCATAGTAAGGATTTCAGCAATACCTGCTTTGTCATCAGCACCAAGTATAGTGCTTCCGTCTGATGTGATAAGTGTACGACCCTTAAGAGTGCCAAGATGAGGAAAATCATGCACAGACAAGGTTATTCCCGCAGGAAGTTTGAGTGATACACCATTAAAGTTTTCTGTTATTACTGGTGTAATATCGTGATTGCAATAATCGGACACGGTATCCATATGTGCAATAAATCCGATAGCAGGCACATTTTCATAACCTTTGGTTGCCGGAAGTTTACCATACAGGTAACACATATCGTCAAGTACAATGTCCGATAAATTCAATCCCTCCATCTCATTTTTAAGAAATCTGGCTAACTCAAACTGGCATGCAGATGAGGGCGTGTTCTCGCTGGTTTCATCACTTGGTGTACGGAAAGTGACATATTTTAATAATCTTTCATATGCTTTCATGGTAATTCTCCAATCTGTGGATTGATATTCATATATTAACATATTCTGGTGGAAATATACGGATTATGCGCAAAAAATAAAAGATTATCAATATATAAAATAAACTCCATTCAATGGGACGGAGAAGAATATAAGGATAATGGTATACTTTGCAGAAATGCAGTTGCAAAAGGTAATAAGGTGGTAAATGATTATACATCTTTGTATGGAGGAGATGCATATCTTCCTGCCAATAATCTGGCTTATAAATATGTTGCTTAATTAATAATCACCCAGCAGTGGTTACATTTGGAGCATTAACAGTTCTGATAGTAATTTCCTGCGTGGTAGTATTTCTTGTATTCTTAAAAAGAAGACAGATGAATAAATACGAAAAGTATTAACATACAGACACCAGCACGTTAAGGTTAAATGTGCTGGTGTTTTCTATATCATATGTATTTATCATTCTTTGATGAGATGTTTACCAGTCCAAAAGACAGTGCAAAAAGTATAATAACGAAGGCCACGAAATATAGACCTCCCATTGTATTTTCCATGGAAGCTATAAAATCATATGAGCCATGTAATAGAACTGGTAACACAACACTGAATATTCTGAATATCTTGGAGCTAAACATTTTTCCCCGATTATGCTGTTTTCTTGCGAGACCATAGAATACACCCATAAACACACCAAAACAGGCATGTCCTGGAATTGCTGTTATTGCTCTTACAATAGCAGTTGAAAAACCATATGATAAAACATAGTTGATATTTTCCCAAAGGGCAAATCCGAGAGAAACAAATACTGCATATACAACACCGTCATACTGGCAGTTAAATTCTGGATTATTCCATGTCCGTTTTTTTAAGAAGAAATACTTTGAGCTTTCTTCGGCTATGGCAACAATAACAAAATAAAGAATTATCTGATACAGCAATGTATTTTCGGGAACAAAGCATGATAAAATCCATTCCCCTATTTTTTCCTCAATTAAGGCAATAATGGTGGATAGAATTCCCGCAATAACTAGCTGTCTTAAAAGATAGCCGCTTTCCTTTTCCATTCTGTCTGCTCTGTATACTTTAATCATAAGGAATACCGCAGGAATAACTGCCGCTAATATTAATATCCAGTTATACATCATTATAGGTTCCAATATAAAATAAAACATATATCTGCTTGCTCCTTATTGTGCTTTTTATTTCTATTTTATAATTATATATCTCATATATTCTGATAACAAGCTGCTTTATAATATATTAATAAATGGAAGTGCAAAATCATGGCAGTCGGTTAGATGCTATGAAAAACAGAAATATATTTCTTGCTGATGGCAAAAGTATGATTAAAATGTAAAGAAAGAATAAGGCAGGTACAAGGAGGAGCTGCATGAATGATGATTATCATGTAATAAAAAGACTATTGATTGAAACAATGCATGCTTAAACTAAAAAGATATGCATCGTGCAGCATAAATAACATTAGATAAAATACAGGTATTGATTTAAGTTCTTACTTTGCGCATGATATCGAAACTTATAGAAATTAAGAAAAAACGGTATGAAATAATTCCAGAATATAAGCGAATCTATTCGCTAGATATAGCAATAGATTTAAAGACATTAGATTTTCATGATAGGAGTTATTTATTAACAGATGAGCAGATATTTTAGTATGACATGATATTTAAAAACGATAATATCCTTTTGTGAAGAAAGTTTCATAGAAGCTGAGCAAATTTTCAATAAAGTTGTGAAATTTGATTTTCATAATAGTTCATCTCCTTTCTTACAACGACATTGTATAACACGAAAAAGCATAATACATGCCAAAACAAAAAAATAAATAGACAAAAATTGCAAGATGGAGAGTGTATATTTGGATATGATGAGCCAATAGTCTATAAAAGGATATAAAGTTATTATTAAAAATTAAAACTATTTGGTAGACTATGCATATTACATCGGATAAAAACGATGAGTAAAGAAGATTGCATAAAAGCTAAGTAACTTATTAATAAAATTATGTAATTTGATTTTCATAGAATTTCATCTCCTTTCTGATTATGTTTTTGTTATAGAATATAAAAAGGAAAAATACTTGCCAAAATAAAGAAATAAGTAGTCAAAAGTTGCTTAAAGATTTTTTATATAAAAACTAAGAAAATAAATATTTTAACAGAAATACATTAGATTATTTAGGAAAATAATCAGCAGCAAATATGAGAATAGTTATGTTGTGATAAAAGTAGAAAAAAGCTCTGTGTGCAATGCACATGAGATTTTTTCTACTTTTTTAATTGAAATGTAAAAATTTCAGATTACTTGTATATGTGAATTATTACAGTCGTATCATTTAGTGCATATTTTATTCAATATATTTTATTTAAGCAGCAAGTCAGGAGATGAGCAGTGAGGCAGAAAATTTGAATGAAATGATTCAAAAATTTAAGGTTGCTGAGTTTAATGAATAAAATTATCTTAATATGAATGGGATTCTTATTGCTGGAAACGGTTATGATATGCTTAAAGCATACTATGCTATATTGAGAGCATTGTATAAGTATTCATGATATATAGATAAATATAACAGACTAAAAAGAGAGGCGTTATTTTGATAACGTCTCTTTTTGTGATTTATTAAAACAGTATAAATTAATAAAAATGGGAACTGAAAATCTTTCAAAAACGCTGTGGGATTGATATTTTTTATGGGGAATTATCTCTTGGTTACCTGAAATAATAGATGTATATGTGTTTGATTTCATGCCAAAAGAGAATAAAAACTAGACAATAATTGCATATATGGCATGTTATAAATGTCAGAATTTTATATAAAGTAAGCAGTATCATTTTGTGCATACTTTGTATAATTTATGAAATTGTCTTTTACATATATTTGTTATATCTTTGATATAACAAAATTGTGGGAATAAAATAATTGGTATTTTGAAAGGAGAAGTTTCACATGGAAGAAAAGAGGTACCTGAAATGGTATAACAAGGTGGGGTATGGATCAGGAGATTTTGCAGGAAATGTTGTGTATGCATTTCTCTCATCATTTGTAATGCTGTATCTGACAAATACGGTAGGTTTAAATCCGGGTATTATCGGAACGCTGATTATGGTATCAAAGCTGTTTGATGGAATCAGCGATATGTTCTTTGGAACTATGATTGATAAAACAAAAAGTAGACTTGGAAAAGCTAGACCATGGATGTTATATGCGTATATAGGTTGTGCCGTAACACTCGTTGCAAACTTTGCGATTCCAGACAGTCTTGGGACAACTGCACAGTACATATGGTTCTTTATAGCATATACATTGTTAAATGCAGTATTTTTCACTGCAAACAATATAGCATATGCATCATTAGTTACTTTTTGTACAAAAAACAGCAGGGAACGTGTAGAGATGGGATCATGGCGATTTATCTTTGCATTTTCGACAAGCTTACTTATTCAGTCTGTTACAGTACAGTTTGTAAGAGCAGCAGGCGGTGGGGCAGCAGCATGGAGAATGGTTGCCGTTGTATATGCCATTATTGGATTGATTGTAAATACAATTTCAGTTTTTTCAATTAAGGAGCTTCCAGAAGAAGAATTAAAAGCGGGGAAGGATCACACAGAAGAAAAGTATGGACTAATAGAGGCTGCAAAACTTTTATTTTCTAATAAATATTATCTTATGATTTGTGCAACTTATATTTGTCAGCAGATTTATTCAGCTATGTTAAATATGGGTATTTATTATATGATTTATATTTTGAAAAATGAAAATCTGTATTCCGTATTTTCATGGGCAATTAATATCCCTGTTATTATCGCAATGTGCATCACTCCTATGCTGGTGGAAAAAATGAAAGGTTTATATCGAATGAACTTTGCAGGATATGTTCTTGGAACAGTGGGACGTGTCGGAGTCATCTTTGCAGGTTATATGGGAAGCGTTCCACTTATGCTTGCATTTACAGCGATTGCAGCACTTGGAATGGCACCGTGGCAGGGTGATATGGGAGCAGTTGTTGCAAGCTGTTCAGAATATACTTATCTTACAAAGCATAAACACATTGATGGAACTATGTATTCATGCACATCTTTTGGTACGAAAATCGGAGGAGGAATCGGAGTTGCATTATGTGGATGGTTGCTTGATGTAAGTGGATTTGTTAAGGAAGCAGCGGTGCAACCTGCCTCTTGCTTAAATATGCTTCATATTATGTATTTATGGATTCCTATGGTATTGTCATTAATAATTACATTCATCATGTCAAGAATGAATGTTGAAGATGCAAACGAAAAACTTAAAAAACAGTTGGAGGAATGTTGATATGGAATATAAAGGAATGAAAGGATTGATACTTACCTGTAAGCATCACGACGGCTTTTGCCTCTGACCAAGCAAGTATACAGAGCACAGCATTAAAAACTCACCTTATAAGAATGAGAAAGGTGATATTGTGCGTGAAACAGCAGAGGCGTGTAAGGAATATGGTCTGAAGTTTGGTGTCTATCTCTAACCATGGGACAGAAATTATGGGCTATATGGAAAGTGAGGAAAAATATGAATGCTGATATGAAATGGCTGGACAATCCAGAAGTGTTTAAAGTAAATCAATTGGAACCACATAGTGATCATTGCTATTATCTGGATTATTCAGACATAAAAAAAGAAAAGAATCCATTATTACAGTCATTAAATGGTCAATGGGAGTTTGCTTACAGCAAAAATGTGATGGAAAGACCTGTTGATTTTTATAAAGATACATTTGATACATCAGAATTTGATAAAATTATGGTTCCAGGACATATTGAACTGGCTGGATATGATAAAATCCGTTATATCAACACTATGTATCCATGGGAAGGAAAAGAGTACCACAGAGGAGCCTATAGTATGGAGGCAACTGGAGCAGAAAAAGGAATGTTTTCAGAGGCAGAGTACAATCCGGTGGGTTCTTATATAAAATACTTTGATTTGCAAAAAAGCATGTGTGGAAAGAGAATCCATATCTGCTTTGAAGGTGTAGAAGAAGCTATGTATCTTTGGCTTAATGGTCAGTTTATAGGTTATGCCGAGGACAGCTTCACACCTTCTGAGTTTGATTTGACACCATATATTAGGGAAAAGGGGAATGTACTGGCAGTACAGGTACATAAGATGAGTACTGCAGCATTTTTAGAGGATCAAGACTTTTTCAGATTCTTTGGAATTTTCAGAAATGTTACTTTGAAGGCAATACCAGATGTTCATTTGGAGGATGTTTGGTTCAAACCAGTATTAAACCGTGATAATGTAAGCGGAAGTATAACTGTAAACATGAAGGTGTCCGCCCTTGATGGTCAGAATGTAACTGCAGGCTTTATTTTAAAAGACAGGGAAGAAAATGTATTAGTAGAGAAATCCATACATCTAAATAAAGATAATGACTATTTAGAAGGTACGATATGTGTTGATTTAGAAAATGTTAAACTGTGGGATAATCATAACCCATATTTGTATCATGCTTATGTTGAACTTAAAGCTGAGGATGGTTCCTTGGCAGAGGTAATCCCTTATGATATCGGTTTTAGACGAATAGAGATTATAAATAAAATAATTTATTTAAATGGAAAACGCCTTATTATTACAGGTGTAAACCGTCATGAGTGGAATGCAAAAACAGGAAGATGCATTGGTATAGAAGATATGAAAGCAGATATATCCTGTTTATTAAGGAATAATATTAATTCTGTGCGTACTTGCCACTATCCTGATCAGATACCATGGTACTATATGTGCGACAATGCAGGTATTTATGTGATGGCAGAAACAAATTTGGAAAGCCATGGTTCGTTCCAGAAGTTAGGTGCAATTGAACCATCATGTAATGTACCAGGATCTTTTCCACAGTGGAAGGGTGCCGTAATTGATCGGGCAAAAAATAATTTTGAAACTTTTAAAAATCATACATCCATCCTTTTCTGGTCATTAGGAAATGAATCATATGCAGGTGACGACATAGAGGCAATGAATGTTTATTTTGCTGAAAAGCAGGATGGAAGATTAGTTCATTATGAGAGTGCTTATTATAATAGGGCATACGAGGATACAATTTCTGATTTAGAGACCAGAATGTATGCGAAGCCAGAGGATGTAGAGAAATATTTGAACAACAGTCCGAAGAAACCATATATTTTATGTGAATTCATGCATGATATGGGAAATTCCATGGGAGGACTTGGCTCGTATATGAAACTGATTGACAAATATGATATGTATCATGGTGGATTTATATGGGACTATATTGACCAGGCAATTATGGTAAAGGATCCAGTGACAGGAAAAGATGTTTTACGATATGGCGGAGATTTTGACGATAAACCAGCAGACTATGAATTCTCAGCAAATGGAATTGTATTTGCTGACAGGAAAGAAAAACCAGCGATGCAGGAAGTGAGGTACTACTATGGCTTATACAGATAAATTAAGAGTTGTCTATGGTGACTATACACTTGGTGTACATGGAGAAGGATATGATTATATTTTTTCTTATGCACAGGGTGGATTGGAATCTATCGTTAAAAATGGCTATGAGTGGCTGTATCGTTGTCCTAAACCTACTTTCTGGAGAGCATTGACAGATAATGACAGAGGAAGCAGGTTCCACATTAAAAGCGGTAGCTGGCTTTCAGCAGATATGTTTATTGACTGTAAAGAAGTTCAGGTTATCATGGATGGTAAGGAACAAAAACCTTATGCACCAGATAATAATAGCTATGGTTGTGATGTTTATGCTGATGAAATTGTCGTAAAATATACATATGAGACCATAACAATTCCAGCGACAACTGTACTTGTAAGCTATACGGTTGACGTATCCGGAAAGATCCGTGTGGATGTACATTATAATGGGGTACAGGGACTTCCAGAATTTCCTGTATTTGGAATGAGGTTTATTATGCCAACTCTGGCAGATAAATATTTATATAAGGGACTGTCTGGGGAAACATATCCTGATAGAAAGGCAGGAGCCAAAGAAGGAATCTATGAGATTAATGACTTGAGTCTTACACAATATCTTGTTCCACAGGAATGTGGTATGAGAATGGATACAGAGTGGCTTGAAGTTACAAGACATACAACGCTTGATAACAGCAGGACAGACAGTTCATCTCAAATCTTACGCATTGAAAAAAATGACAAAAATTTTGCGTTTTCTTGTCTGCCTTATACGGCATCGGAGATTGAAAATGCCCTCCATCATGAAGAACTGCCACCAGCAAGAAGAACTGTTTTATGTGTATATGGTGCAGTAAGAGGTGTTGGAGGCATTGACAGCTGGGGAACTGATGTAGAAGAAGAATATCATATCAGTGCAGAAGATGATAAGGATTATTCCTTTAGCATATGTTAATCGCGGGATGAGAATATGAAGTTTAAGATTACCAAAGACTGGGTAAAGAGTTTTTTTGTGATAACTATATTAATGGTGGTTACATTGGGACCTACAGTGGATTTGGTTGGTCGAATAATTAAAACAAGAAGGATAGTGGAGAAACAGGGATTATAAATAAAAGGAGTTGCTTGTAAGTGTTATTGGTATATGAAAATAAAAATACGGGATTATCATCCGAGTGGAAAGAACCAGTACATGTGCCGCCGCATCTGCATGAAGCAATAGAAGTTGTGTATGTAACGGATGGAGAAGTAGAACTTGGAGTGGGGCCTGAATTGTTCCATATGGATGAAGGGGATTTTGCAATAATATTCCCTAACGTAATACATCATTATCAAGTTTTTGGGCAAAAGAAGAATAAGGTAATATATTTATATCTTGATCCAAAACTATTTCCCTCATACTATAAAGAACTTCAGAATTACAGTCCTGAAAATCCAGTTGTGAAAAAAAGAAAAGTGCATCCGGATGTAGTAAATGCTATAAAATATTTGGCAGAAATAACAGATGGCAATCCAATGCTGATAAAGGCATATGCACAGATGATTTTAGCATATGTTTTCACAACAATGCCACTGATTGATAAAAGTGCAGTAGGAAGAGATGATCTGATTTACAATGCGGTGGAATATGTAGCCAAAAATTTTAGAGAAAACATCAGCCTTGAAAAAATGGCATATGAATTATGTGTAAGCAAATATGTATTATCAAGAATGTTTGCGAAGACATTTCATTGTAATTTTAGTAAATATGTGAATGGAGTCCGGTTAAATTATGCAGTTGCAGAACTTGAAAACTCGATGGATTCTATAACAAACATATGTCTTGATTGCGGATTTGAAAGTCAAAGAACTTTTAACCGTGTATTTAAGGACAGATATAAAATTACACCTAGAGAATATAGAAAAAGGATGGAACATGATAAATAATATTTTATATGTTGATGGCCAAAATCCCCACAAATAATATGCATATTATTAGAAAAAGCAGAGAATATAGATTCTCTGCTTTTAGTTATATGTTTTTTCTGTATTCAGATGGTGATAAACCTTTTAACTTTTGAAATATTCGGCTGAAATACAGAGGGTTTTCATAGCCCACAATCCTGGCAATTTCGTTAATGTTATATTGAGGATTCTGCAGAAGTGCTTCTGCATTGTATATTCTTTTACGCATAATAAATTGTTTAGGTGTAATACCAGTATATAAGCGGAAATTACGAATGAACCAGCTTGTACTTATATTATTTTGCTCTGCATAGCTATCAATATTAATTGGTTCATTATAATGTTCACTAAAGTATGAAACAGCATTGTCTATTTCATCAGCTTTATGTGTATTATCATGAGATACAGAAGATAAAAAATGCCGATGTAGTCTTATAAAAATTTGTCGTAGATACATTTCTAGCATTTCAGGATATCCATTCTGACACATCTGCAGTTCTTTGATCATTTCACGAAACAGAATCTGATATTCAGATCCAGAACCACAGTAGAAAACTCTTTTGTCATCAGTTAATCCATAGGAACGAAGAAGATTGGTAACATTATTCCCAGTGAAATGTACCCAGTAAACTTCTACATTGTCTTTCGCATAATATTCATATTTTTGAGGTTCTTTAGGTCTGTATAATACCATATGACCAGCATGAACGATGGTTTCATCTGAATCATTATTAAAATGGAAGTGGGCTTTTCCAGATGCGATAAAAAGTAATTGGAAATCCAGTCTGCCACGCGGACGCCATGTAGGAAGTTTTGGCTTAGTATATAGCTTATAGGTACCACACATGGTTATAATTAGTTCCTTTGATTTATCTTTCCTGTCAATAGTGGAATTGTTCAAGTATGCGTTATTGGTATACATATAAAGCCCCCTTTACGTGTAATTAAAAATAATATGCATATATACTGTTGTAAATATAAGAAATTATTAAATATACAATGTGATTTTATCATTTTATGCATATAATGTCTATTTACTTTAATAAAACAAATCATAAATGAAACAAACTAATGTAATGTTATAAATTATTTGAATTATAGGCTTTAAATGGAAAAGCATAATGGATTAGGAAAATAAAAATTGTGCTTAACTGGGATGACTAATAATATTGTTTTGTGCATAATCTGTACAATTTATGATATGGATTTTTTGGGCTATTTTTTGTATATTATGTATAACAAGAATGCAAGGTGATTTTACGGATAATAAAGAATAACAATAGGATTAATTTCTATTAGTAAGTATAATTAGATATGATCGGCTGATAAAAATTATTCGTTATTATATATTATCCGATAAATGTTGATTTAAGTGGGGTGATTGAGATGCAGACAGATATATTGATACAAAGTTTCCTAGATGGCGTATATGATGAGAGACTTTTAGATGTGTATGCTGATGAGGCGAAAATTTATTATCAAAGAGAACGCTATATCAATGCAATAAAGAAATTCGAGCAGTGCTATAAGCCGGGAGATGTGGAAATATTCAGTGCTCCGGGAAGAACTGAGATTTGTGGTAACCATACAGATCATCAGAACGGAGAGGTTTTGGCAGCCTCAGTTAATCTTGATACTATTGGGATCGTTAAAAAGACGGATGATAATGTAATCAGATTGGTTTCTGATAACTATGATGAAATCATTATCCGGCTTGATGATGTATCTGTAAAGGAAAAAGAAAAGGAAACAACAAAGGCTTTGATAAAAGGTGTGGTTTCTGGATTTCTTGAGAGAAAATATGCAGTTGGAGGTTTTCAGGCATATATAACAAGTGATGTGCTGATTGGTGCGGGACTTTCATCTTCGGCAGCATTTGAAACTTTGATTGGGACAATTTTATCAGGACTTTATAATTGTGGAACAGTTTCAGCAACAGAGATAGCCATTATTGGACAGTATGCTGAAAATGTTTATTTCGGAAAGCCTTGTGGTCTGATGGATCAGATGGCAAGTTCAATTGGTAATCTTGTACATATTGATTTTGCCAACCCAGAATACCCATATGTAGAAAAAATTGATTTTGATATGGAAAAGTATGGTTATAGGTTATGTATTACAGATACAAAAGGTTCACATGCTGATTTAACAGACGAATATGCAGCAATTCCAAAGGAAATGAAACTGGTTGCAAAATATTTTGGAAAAGAAGTGTTGCGCGACATATCTATAAATGATGTATTGGATAATATTACTGATTTAAGAAAAAAATTTGGAGACAGATGTGTCCTTAGGGCATTGCATTTTATCTATGAAAATAAAAGAGTACAAAAAGAAGTAAGTGCATTGAAAGCAGGAAATATAGGAGCATTTCTAGATGATGTGAAAGCGTCAGGCAATTCTTCTTTTAAATATCTGCAGAATGTTTACTCAAATCAGGATATAAAAAATCAGAATGTATCTTTGGCATTATTTGTAAGCGAAATGTTTTTGGGACAAAATGGTGTATGCAGGGTACATGGAGGAGGTTTTGCTGGAACCATACAGGCGTTTGTGAAGAATGGATATGTGGAGAATTACAAATACGAAATGGATAAAATATTTGGTAAAGATTCTTGTAAAGATTTGAGAATAAGAAAATATGGTGGCATAAAAGTGTTATGAAATAGAAAGAAGGTATTATTATGAGAATCTTGGTTTTAGGCGGGGCTGGTTATATTGGTTCACACACAGTATATGAGCTGGTTGATGCAGGTTATGAAGTAATTGTAGTTGATAATTTGCTTACAGGGTTTAAAGAGGCAGTACATCCTCAGGCAAAGTTTTATGAAGGAGACATAAGGGACAAGATATTCCTTGATAATATTTTATCAAAAGAAAAGATAGATGGTGTTATTCATTTCGCTGCCAGCTCACAAGTTGGAGAGAGTATGAAAAATCCACTGAAATACTATAATAATAATTTATGTGGAACAGAAGTGTTGCTTGAAAGTATGGTTGAGCATGGCATTGATAAGATTGTATTTTCATCAACCGCAGCTACATATGGAGAGCCAGAAAGTATACCTATTTTGGAAACGGATCGTACACTTCCAACAAACTGTTATGGTGAAACAAAGTTGTCAATGGAAAAAATGTTTAAATGGACATCTAAGGCGTATAACTTACGATATGTTTCACTTCGGTATTTTAACGCTTGTGGAGCACACCCGAATGGAAAAATCGGAGAGGCACATAATCCAGAAACACATTTGATACCGCTTGTTTTGCAGGTTCCGAACGGAAAGAGAGAATACATATCTGTATTTGGAAATGATTATGACACAAAGGATGGAACCTGTGTAAGAGATTATATCCATGTAAATGATTTAGCTCAGGCACATATCCTGGCAATGGAATACCTCTTAAAAGGTGGAGAAAGCAATATTTTTAATCTTGGTAATGGTGTAGGTTTTACAGTAAAAGAAGTTATTGAGACAGCAAGAAAGGTAACAAATCATACAATTCCTATAAGAGAAGAAGAAAGAAGAACTGGTGATCCTTCAGTGTTGATAGCATCCAGTGAAAAGGCAAGGAAAGTGCTTGGGTGGAAACCGCAGTATGCAGATCTTGAGACGATTATTTCAACAGCATGGAAATGGCATGTAAATCATCCGGACGGATACTAGGAGGTATAACATGAATGAACTTATTTCAGAATTAGTAGGTTACGGTATTGAAAAAGGATTGGTTGAGGAAGACGATAAAATTTATGTGATTAACAGACTTTTAGAGTTGTTTAGACTTGACAGTTATACTCAGACGGATAAAGCAATCAGACAGTTATCAGAAATTCTATCTGATATGACTGATTATGCAGCGGAGCATGGATTGATACCTGAAAATACAAATGTATACAGGGATTTATTTGATACTAAAATTATGGGGATTTTAACACCTGCACCCTCTGTGGTCAGAGCAAAATTTACAGATTTGTATGTCAAAAATCCAAAAAAAGCAACCGATTTCTATTATCAGTTCAGTCAGGATACAAATTATATACGTAAGGACAGAGTTGCAAGAGATAAAAAATGGAAAGCAGACACACAGTATGGCAAGATAGATATTACAATTAATCTTTCTAAACCAGAAAAAGATCCACGGGACATAGCGAGAGCAGCAACTCAAGCAAAGAATGATTATCCTAAATGTTTGTTATGTGCAGAAAATGAGGGATATGCAGGAACACTCTCACATCCGGCAAGGCAAAATCATAGAATTATTCCACTAAAGCTAGATGGACAAGATTATTACATGCAGTATTCGCCTTATGTGTATTATAACGAGCACTGTATTGTGTTTAATGCAAAACATACACCGATGAAGATTGATGAAGCTGTTTTTGTAAAGTTATTGGATTTTGTAAGACAGTTTCCACATTATACATTAGGCTCAAATGCGGATTTGCCGATAGTAGGAGGTTCAATTCTTAGCCATGATCATTTTCAGGGTGGAGCATATACTTTTGCTATGGCAGAAGCTCCATATGAGTATATGTTTGAGATTGCAGGATTTGAAGATGTGACAGCGGGGTGTGTTAAGTGGCCACTGTCAGTCATAAGATTGCAGGGAAGCAGCATTGGAAGACTTGCAAAAGTGTCTGACTATATTTTGCAAAAGTGGCGTGGGTATACGGATGAAGAGGCATTTATTTTTAGCGAAACAGATGGAGTACCACATAATACAATTACGCCAATTGCACGCATGAATGGAAATTTATATGAAATGGATTTAGTTCTCAGAAATAATATTACGACAGAGGACAGGCCATGGGGTGTGTATCATCCAGAGGAAAAACTGCATCACATTAAAAAAGAAAATATTGGATTGATAGAAGTGATGGGGCTTGCAGTACTTCCTTCCAGGCTGAAAAAAGAAATGGATATACTTGCGAAAGCTATTATTGAAGGGAAAAACATTCATGATATAGAGGAAATAAAAATTCATGCTGACTGGGTAGATGAATGGCGGGATTCTTATGATATTACAACAGAAAATATAGAGAGTATTATTCAGAAGGAAATTGCAGATTGTTTTGTGCAGGTTCTGGAATGTGCAGGTGTATATAAACGCACAGAAAAGGGAATTGCTGCATTTAAACGGTTTTTGTCAGTACTATAAAGAATTAGCAGAATTATAGTTTGACAATATATTTCGTTTAAGGGCAGGTGAATTGAAATGTGGAATACAATTTTTGGTGCATACATAGGCAGAAATATTTGATGGAAGTTTTGTTACAGAAAAAGATAAGAAATTCAGGTGTTCTCCTGCACGATTCTAACTGTATTTTCAGCATCTGGTATGGCAAATGCCCATTGAGGCATTAATTTATGGGTTGTTTTTTCTGAATTTATACCATGACGCATGACATCAACTAGTTTATTTTTTTCTTCCTCCTGATAAACAATAAATTTCCAAGGCTGTCTGTTTTTTGCCGATGGTGCGAGAGAAGCGCTATATATAATCTCTTCAATTAAATTTCTTTCGAGCTCATCCGGCTTATATTTTCTTATGCTTCTTCTGTTTTCAATTTCTTGTATCATAGATTCTTCTCCCCATGGAATCTCTTCTAGGGAGCCCTCCAATTTCCACATTCTTTTATTTTACTTTCTGTAGTTTCGGTGGTTTTTATTTTTCTCAGTTCCACAATATTGCCCTTCGGACAAGAAGTTTCCCGCATTCAAAAAATTCTGTTAAGTCCAAGCATACTATAACTCCAAACTATCCGCATTAAGCAAAAAATACTTCATTCCCATGATTACAAAGCCTTCTTCATTTCTCCAAGGTTTTTTTGTTCCGTTTACTATCACAATCTTTTTAAACGAATCTGGAATATTTCTAAATGAATTAAGTTCCTGCTTCTGCTTTTCCTCTGAAGTCATATCATAAGCCACCTGAATATAATATCTCTGACTACACTGATTGACCACAAAATCAACTTCAAACTGCTTTCGAGTTGTTTTTCCTTCATCATTTTTCGTATATACGTCTACAATACCAACATCTACATTATAGCCTCTGATAAGTAGCTCATTGTAAACAATATTTTCCATGATATGAGTAGGTTCCTGCTGTCTAAAATTCAATCTGGCATTTCTAAGTCCCACATCTGTAAAATAGTATTTCAGATTTGCCCCCACATATTTTCTGCCTTTAATATCATATCTGTCAGCTTTAGAAATCAAAAATGCCTCCACAAGATAATCTATATGGTTGGATATGGTCTTATTGCTGTAATTTATACCACGCTCACTTTTATAAGTATTTGATATTTTTGTTGGATTAGTTGGAGCCCCTATCGAAGAAGCGAGAATATCTACTAATGTATCAATCTCATCAACATTTCGAAGCTTGTTTCTTTCTACAACATCCTTAATATAAACATTTGTGAAAATGTTTTTTAGATACTCAGCCTTTTGGCGTTCCATAGAGAACTGTACCACATGTGGTAAACCACCATATATCATATATTCTTCCCAAGCATCATCATAATCTCCGCCGAAAGCTGCATAGAACTCTGCAAAAGACAACGGATATATTCTTATCTCATCTCCTCTGCCTCTAAATTCAGTTACAATATCACTGGATAGAAACTTAGAATTACTGCCAGTCACATATATATCAATATTGCCGATATGAAGCAGGCTGTTCAGAACTTCCTCAAATCGTGGCATAAACTGTACTTCGTCTAAAAGTAGATAATACTTCTGGTCATCTTTAATATATTGGTAACACTTCTTTGGATCTCTCAACTCCTCATTTTCAATGCCATCTAAAGCAATCTCAATGATATGGTCATTATCTATGCCACTTTCCGATAAATATTTCTTAAACAATACAAATAGCAAGAATGATTTTCCACATCTCCTGATTCCTGTAATAATTTTTACCATTCCATTGTCTTTTCTTATCTTTAACTGATCAAGGTATGCATCTCTTTTAATTTCCATGAATTCTACTCCTTATTTTTGTGTATTGGCACGATTTTTGGTAATAAGATTATACCATCCAGAATTTACGATTTTTCAGTAATAATATTTATTTTTATGTTCTCTTGTGGAGAATAGGTTTTCCCATATGAATTTGCGGCGTATGGGACAGGAGCTATTATTCAATCAGACATACGACCTATGGCATTAGTCATGCATCTTGATATTTGCAAAGAACATATGTAATATAGGTGGGGGAAAAGTTTCCCCTGCTTATATATTGAGTTTTTATATAAAAGAGGAGGCTTTTGCTTAAAAGAATGTTATGCCTGGTGGATGAATGATAATTGCAAAAGATGTATATAATGCGTTGGGCGTATCATAACAATAGGAGATGATTTTTATGCATATTAGCATACTTCTTATGGAACAGATAGTAGAGCTATTCATTATGATTCTTATGGGCTTTATTATTGTAAAAGCAGGTATCGTAAAAGATGAGGACAGTAAAGTTTTATCCAAAATTGTTTTATACCTGATTATACCATGTGTCATTATAAAGGCTTTTCAGGTGGATTATACATCAAAGACAGTAAATGGGTTGTTGCTTGCTTTGGCGGCATCAGTGACATTACAGATTGTATTGCTTGGAGTTATATCAGTTATGGGGAGATTGTTTCACCTGAATGAGGTGGAGATAGCATCTGTTTATTATTCAAATTCAGGTAATCTTATTGTTCCAATTGTGACATTTATTCTAGGTCAGGAGTGGGTGCTTTACGGATGTGTTTTCATGAGTGTGCAGCTTATCTTTTTGTGGACTCACTGTAAAAAAATAATCAGCCGTGAAAGTTCATATGACTGGAAGAAGATTGTGTTAAATATAAATATGATCTCGATTGTGGTTGGTGTAATACTTTTCTTTACAAGAATTAGACTGCCTTTAATAATTAATGATACGATAGGCTCTGTTGGCAATATGATAGGACCTGCCAGCATGATAGTTACAGGAATGCTTTTTGCAGGGATGGATTTAAAGAAAATTTTTGCTAACAGAAGGCTGTATTTTGTTTCTTTGTTGAGAATGGTTGTTGTACCGCTTATAGCACTTCTTTTGATAAAATTAAGCCATCTTGCTGGTATTTCTCAGGATGCACCTAAAATTATGCTTATTGTTTTCTTGGCAGTTATTACACCTTCAGCATCAACAGTTACGCAGATGTGTCAGGTATATGGCAATGATTCAAAATATGCCAGTGCCATAAATGTGATTACAACGCTTAGTGCTATAGTAACCATGCCGGTAATGGTATTTTTGTTTGAAAATGTAATATTATAAATAATTGATTTTTTTAAGGGGCTGTCAAGTGACAGCCCCTTAGTGATTAATATTATTCTGCCTCTGCAGCCGTTACAGCTTCTGTTGCATCAGCATTTTTTCTAACAAATATTGCCCTAAATATAAGCCTTACAAGTGGTCCGCAATAGAACATCTGATAGCAGATTGCCATAGGGAAGTTCATTGCCCATGTTTTAACCCACATGCCAAAGGATGGCTCTTTGAAAAGAAATGTTGCAACGAGACTCATAACCGGACACATAATGCAGCATATACATATTGATATTGCATATGTGATGAACTGAGGTCTGTCAGTAGGACGCATGACTGTAAATGCAAGCATTTTAGCAATCTTTCCTACAACGAAGAATTCGAGTACGAATGCAATTGGAACCATGATTGGCAATTCATGTGTTGCAGCTAAGAAAGTAGTACCATTTACAGTACCTGTGTTGAGGGCAACATTATATACGACCATTCCATAGACCATAATTGTTGCCATAATAATTGTGAAAATAACATCCTGAAACTTGTTTTTTGGCATAAAAAAATCCTCCTTAAATAATAACCTAAGCAAAACATGTGTTGTTCGTTATCATCCGGGGGATGTGTCGTTTCCAATATAACCATATTTAATTGTGCCGTGGTATAGTATCATAAGATTAATAAATATGTCAAGTACTTGATTTTTTAAAAATCAGGTGTATACTATAAATAATTTAATACATATGGAACTTCAGGGCAGGGTGTGATTCCCTACCGGTGGTAAAGCCCACGAGCCGAGGCGTAAGCCAGAGCATGATTCGGTGTAATTCCGAAGCCGACAGTAAAGTCTGGATGGAAGAAGTGATATTAAAGTTAGTTATTCATAATGTAATTATAGTAGAATGAATGGCCGGCTTGAATGTGGATACTGGCTCTGAGATGAATTTTATTATCTCAGAGCTTTTTTGATTGTCAGAGTAAGAATTTGATTATAGAAATTCGATATTTTGGCGTAAGGCTTCTGAAGTGGTGAGATGAAACTGCTTTGGAAGCTTTTTTTATGTCTGGGCTGGATTTTGGTTGTGCTAGGATGTCTGTATTGTTGAGGCGGAGTCTGGTCTGAAATGTTGGAACTGGCAATTGTGGCGGCAGCATTTTACGGCAATTCAATTCTGAGCAATCTTGCGGCATATTATAGCAATTCAGAGCAGCAGGTAAATTTGGTAAAAACCTATAAATGTAAGTTTTTTGTGGCTTTAGTAGGTTTATTTTAGCTAAAAACTGAAGAAAACTTAAGCAATTACCTACTAAACATGTCATAAACAATGAAATTATAGGTCTTTGAGGAATAAAAATGCGTTTAATATTATAGATAAGATGAAAAAAGACCTACTAAACCATTGAAAATGCGACTACTTATAGGTATCACGACTTTGAGCCGGTAAAATCAGGAAAACAGCAAGCACATTAAGAATGAAATTAAGATACAGCAAACAGGGAAAATCAGAACAGAGAAAAGCTGGACAGGAAAGAACAGAAAGAAGGCGCAGATATGCAGCAAGAAATAAATAATAATTTTTCAAAAGAAGATGAATTCTACATGAAGCGGGCGATTGAACTGGCAAAGAGAGGAACAGGCTGGGTTAATCCTAATCCGCTGGTTGGAGCTGTAATTGTAAAGGATGACAGAATTATAGGTGAAGGCTGGCACAGGAAATATGGTGAGCTTCATGCGGAAAGAGATGCACTTTCAAGATGTATGGAGGATACCAGTGGAGCAACCATATATGTGACACTTGAGCCGTGCTGTCATCATGGGAAACAGCCGCCTTGCACTGAAGCACTTGTGCAGGCAGGAATAAGCAGGGTTGTGATAGGTTCGATGGATCCTAATCCCCTGGTAAGTGGAAAAGGTGTTAAATATCTGGAAGAACACGGGATTAAAGTTGAAGGTTGTGTATGCAATGAAGAATGTCTGGCGATGAATTATGTATTCTTTTATTACATAAGGAATAAAGAGCCATATGTTGTGATGAAAACAGCACAGACACTTGATGGAAAAATTGCCACATATAAGGGACTTTCCAAGTGGATTACAGGTGAGCAGGCAAGAGAAAATGTGCATGCAGACCGTCACAGATACGCGGCAATTATGGTTGGTGTCGGCACTGTGATTGCTGATAATCCAATGCTTGACTGTAGAAGTACAGCCGTAAGCAATCCACACAATCCTGTGCGAATCATATGCGACAGCAGATTGAGAACTCCGCTGGACAGCAGAATTGTAAAAAGTGCAGGGCAGATACCAACAATAATTGCTACATATAGTACCGACAGCGACAGGAAATCTTTATATGAAAATGCAGGCTGTGAAGTGATAATTACAAAAGAATCAGAGCAGCATGTTGACCTTAAAGAGCTTATGCACATACTTGGAGAAAAAGGTATCGACAGCGTGATTCTAGAGGGAGGCGGAACACTTAACTTCTCGGCATTGCAGGCTGGAATTGTGAAACGGGTTCAGACTTACATTGCACCTAAGATATTTGGCGGGGCAGACAGTAAGACAGCAGTTGAAGGTCAGGGTGTTGCAAATGTAGATGAAGCATATCAGTTGAGAAACAAGACAGTTCGTCTTCTTGGTGACGATATTCTGATTGAAGGAGAGTTGTAATGTTTACAGGAATTATTGAAGAAATCGGACATGTGAATAATGTGAAAAAAGGAACGGCGTCGGCAATCCTTACAATACAGGCAGAAAAAGTCCTTGATGGTACACATATAGGAGACAGCATTGCTGTCAATGGTGTGTGCCTTACAGTGACAGGGATATATGATAATACATTTACTGCGGATGTAATGCATGAGACGCTGAACCGCTCATCACTTGGCAAGCTGGTGAGTGGCAGTGCTGTTAATCTTGAAAGGGCAATGGCAGCAGATGGAAGGTTTGGAGGACATATAGTTTCGGGACATATTGATGGAACAGGAAAAGTTGCAGCGATAACCAAGGATGATAACGCGATATGGTATCAGATTAAGACAGACAGCGGAATATTAAAATATATAGTTGAAAAAGGTTCGGTTGCCATAGATGGAATAAGTCTTACGGTTGCCAAGACGGACAGCCAGAGCTTTTCAGTATCAATAATACCGCATACGGCAGGTGCGACTACGCTGTCACTTAGGAAAAATGGTGATGTAGTTAATCTTGAAAATGATATTGTCGGTAAGTACATAGAGAAATTCATCACATTTGAAAAGGAAAAGCCGAAAAGCGGGATAACGAAAGAGTTCCTGCTAAAGAATGGATTTTAAAATATCAAAGGGAAAGGAAGGTAAAAGAAAATGTTCGAGTATAACACAGTTGAAGAGGCGGTTAAGGATTTACAGGATGGAAAGCTGATACTTGTCTCAGATGATGAAAGCAGAGAGAATGAGGGAGACCTTATATGTGCCGCTGAATTTGCAACTACTGAAAATGTGAATTTCATGGCGACATATGGAAAAGGACTTATATGCATGCCTATGAGTGGAGATTTGTGCAGGAAGCTGGGACTTACACAGATGGTTGCTGACAATACTGATAACCATGAAACTGCATTTACAGTGTCAATAGACCATGTTAAGACGACAACAGGAATATCGGCAGAGGAGAGAGGCTTTACTGCAAGAGCATGTGTGTCAGATGAAGCAAAGCCTGAGGATTTCAGAAGACCGGGACATATGTTTCCACTACGTTCAAAACCTAATGGAGTTCTTGAAAGAAACGGACATACAGAGGCAACAGTAGACCTTATGAGAATAGCAGGACTTAAAGAATGTGGTCTGTGCTGTGAAATAATGAAAGCGGACGGAACAATGATGAGAAAAGAAGACCTCATAGAAATGTCCGAAAAATTCAATCTCAAATTCATAACAATTAAAGCAATTCAGGAATACAGAAAGAGACATGACAACTTGGTTGAGTGTGTGGCAGTTACAAGAATGCCGACAAAGTATGGGGAATTCATGGCACACTGTTATGTTAATAAGTTAAATGGCGAGCATCATGTTGCATTGGTAAAGGGCGACATTGGTGATGGCAGTAATCTTTTGTGCAGGGTACATTCAGAGTGCCTGACTGGAGACGCATTTGGCTCAATGAAATGTGACTGCGGTCAGCAGTTAGCGTCAGCGATGACACAGATTAACAATGAAGGCAGGGGAGTACTTCTTTATATGAGACAGGAGGGCAGAGGAATCGGGCTTGTCAACAAGCTTAAGGCATATGCACTTCAGGATCAGGGAATGGATACACTTGAGGCTAATCTGGCACTTGGTCTGCCGGGAGACGCACGCGAGTACTACATAGGAGCACAGATATTGAAAGACTTAGGCGCTAAGAGCTTAAGGCTTCTTACTAACAATCCCGATAAGGTATACCAGCTTGCAGATTTTGGAATCGAAATCAGTGAGAGAGTGCCTATTGAGATAGATGCGACCAGCTTTGACAGGTTCTATCTTAAAACAAAGCAGACAAAGATGGGACACATTTTAAATGTAGTGTAAAAATATGGATTATTTATAAGGAGGAATTGATAATGAGAGTTTTAGAAGGTAAGTTAGTTGACAGTGGAATTAAGGTAGGTATTGTAGCGGCAAGGTTTAATGAATTTATTGTGTCTAAGCTTGTTGCGGGAGCTAAAGACGGGCTTGTAAGACATGATGTTTCAGAAGAAAATATTGATCTTGCATGGGTGCCGGGCGCATTTGAGATACCATTGATAGCTTCAAAGATGGCAAAAAGCGGCAAGTATGACGCAGTTATATGTCTTGGTGCAGTTATAAGAGGTGCTACAAGCCATTACGATTATGTGTGCAGCGAGGTTTCCAAAGGCATTGCAAATGTTTCTTTAGCAAGTGATATTCCTGTTATGTTTGGAGTGCTTACTACAGATACAATCGAGCAGGCAATTGAGCGTGCCGGAACAAAGGCAGGCAATAAGGGGTTTGAGTGCGCTGAAGGTGCTATTGAGATGGTTAATCTTATTAAAGAGATTGAAGGATAATATATAAATTTTTAGTAATTGTAAAAGGTCAGATTCGTCAGTAACCATTGGGCTTGGCGGGTCTGACCTTTTGTATTATAAAATATGATATAAAATGGATATGCGAAGATGATGATATAAGGTATAATAAATTTGTGTCCTTTAATAATTGTTAAATGAGGATATATTACATATAAATTTATAGAATCGATGGGAGAGATAAGATGAAGTGGGGAATTTTGGCTACAGGTAATATTGCAAAAAAATTTGCATCAACCATAAATCAGATGAGTAAAGAAAATGAACAGTTAGAAGCAGTTGGTTCACGTAACATTGAAAGTGCAAAAGCCTTTGCTAAGGAGCATGATATCCCAAGATATTATGATTCGTATGAAGCACTGGTTAAAGATCAGGATGTTGAGGCTGTTTATGTAGCAACACCAAATACTTTGCATTATGAGAATTGCAGGTTATGTCTTGAACATGGAAAGCATGTATTGTGCGAAAAGCCGTTTACGATAAATGATAAACAGGCACAGGAACTGTACAGGCTGGCAAGGGATAGACATCTTTTTATCATGGAGGGACTCTGGATATGGTTTCTTCCATTGTATGATCGTTTACACAGTATCTTACAGCAAGGAGTTATTGGAGAAATAAAATATATTTCATGTCAGTATGGGTTTGTTGCAACAGGTGCCAGAAAAGAGCGTAAATTTAACCCTGCACTTGGTGGAGGTGCTTTGTTGGACATAGGAATTTACAATCTGGGATTTCTGCGTATTGTTACAGGGAATGAGCCGCAGAATGTAGAAACTCAAAAAGTACATATTAATGAGTATGGAACAGATGATTACAGCTGTCTCAAACTGACATATAATGATGGATGTACGGCAGAATCAGTCCAGACAATTGGGCAGGAATTAAAACGTAATGCCAGAATTGAGGGAACAAAGGGAAGTATATTTTTACCGGATTTCCAACACGCCGAGACCATGATACTTGAGGTGGAAGGAAAAGAACCGGAAACAATCGAGAGTCCGGTTGATATAAATGGCTTTGAATATGAAATCAGGGAAGTAAGCAGATGCGTAAAACTTGGATATTGCAGCAGTGATGTATATACAGCTAAAGACAGTATTGCACTTACAAGGCTGATGTATGATATCCGTATGAGCTGGAGTGAAGCAGATATGAAAACAGTTATTATATATGCATCGGTTCATCACAATAATACCAAGAAAATTGTTGATGTCATAGCAGATGAATATGGGGTTGATATTATTGATGCAGCTAAGATTACTGAAAAGGACTTATCAGGGTATGATATTATTGGATTTGCTTCTGGTATTTATTTTGGTAAGATGCACCAGACCGTAATCAACTTTGCAGAAGTAAATCTTCCAGAGGATAAGGATGTTTTTCTTATATGCACTTATGGAGGAAAGCCGGTATTTGATTCAATAAAGGGAATTATAAAAGAAAAGCAAGGAAGAATTGTGGGAGAATTTTCTTGTAAGGGATATGACACATTTGGACCATTCAAACTTATAGGAGGAATATCAAAAGGACATCCGGATAAGAATGATCTGGATAATGCAAAGGATTTTTTTAAAGGGTTGTGTAAAAATCGAAATTTGTAGGAGTGTGTTACATGTATGACTGTTGAAGATGCGATTAATTATTTGATGTAATAGGTGGTGATATTTTTTGAAAAATGAAATTGTTTTATTTACAGATGGTGAAATAAATCTTGAAGTTGAGTTAAGTCCAGAATTAGAAACAGTATGGTTGACACAGAAACAAATGGAAGAATTATTTGATGTTAAACATGCTACAGTGAGTGAGCATATTTCCAATATTCTTTCTTCAGGAGAATTAGATGGGACTTCTGTCGGTTTTTCCGACAAAAGTTCTGGAGGAAGAAAACCCAAGATATATAATCTTGATATGATATTATCTGTGGGATATCGTGTTAATTCAAAACGCGGCATCGCATTTCGTAGATGGGCTAATTCTGTGTTAAAGCAATATGTGATTCAAGGCTATGCTATTAATGGAAAACGATTGCAAGCGCTTGAAAGAACCGTTGATATTCAAACAAAGATGCTTGCGTGCACATTGGAGGTTGAAGAGTCAGAAATTTTAAAGGCTGTTACCTCGTATACAGATGCATTAATGCTTTTGGATCAATATGATCATCAATCTCTTAAAAAACCTGTGGGAAACAGACCTATATATAAAATAACATATGAGGAATGTAAAAAAATGGTTTCACACATGGAGAGTTCATTTAAATCGGATGTATTTGGTGTGGAGAAAGAAAATGGTAAAGTTGAGGGTATTTTGGCAGCAGTTTATCAGAGTGTGTTTGGTGGAGACGTATATCCGTCATTAGAGGAAAAGGCTGCTAATTTATTATATTTTATGATTAAGGATCATCCATATGTAGATGGATGTAAGCGAATTGCAGCATCTTTATTTTTGGAATTTCTTGCTCGGAATAATGCCTTGTATAGAGATGATAGTAAGATAATCAGTGATGGAGCATTGGTTGCGATTACGCTTATGATTGCAGAGTCAAGACCAGAAGAAAAAGATATAATGGTGAATCTTGTAATGAATTTTTTGACAATGTAGTTAGTTCGTGAATTTTATTATTTAATGAAATTGGTAAATCGGAGTTTGTTACTCTTTTTGGAGGTGAATTGGTAATGATAAAATTAAAAATGTCTATTGAAGATATAAGTGAGTATCAGACAGGTATTTTACCAAAGAATGCTGTTAAAATAGAAACACCTCAGAGCATTGAAGAGATGATGAAAAAAGCGGCACCTATTGCAGCGGTATTATGTGTTTTAATGTTTGTAACGATGCTGTGTAAAACAGTTATGAACAAAACAGTTGTTATTTCGCATGTATTTATTTTGATTGGTTTTTGCCTGGGGTATATTTGTTTGGTGATACACGAGTGGTTACATGGGATTGTCTATCCGAGAAACGCACTGGTTACGATAGGTAAAATAACGGGTAAGATATCATTTGTTGCATTAGCATCATATCCTCTGAAGCGTAGAAGGTTTATTGTAATGTGCCTATTACCATTTGTGCTTGGAATAATACCATTATTGATTTTTATTGTTAGTCCGGCAGAATATAGAGAACTAAATGGACTAATGTTTGGCATGTCATGTATGGGTATGGTTTCGCCATTTCCCGATGTATATAATGTTTTTATTGTCTTAAAAAATGCAAATAAAAAAGATGCAATAATGTTTTATAAAAACGATATGTATAAGGTATCGTAAATTCAAGTTTGTCGAATTAATAAAACGGAAGTTTGTCAGACTGACGATATACAAAAATAATATAAAAGATATTTCAGTAAAAATAAACCAAAATAACTTTTGAAATAATTGAATAATATAATGCTGTTGGGTATAATAAAAGATATTTAGGGATATAATAACCTAAATTTCTTTTAGGAGGAATATCATGGTGAAAGAGATTAAAAGGGATTATTATTTAGAACAACTTATAAGACGTGAAGGAAATGGTCTGATTAAAATTGTAACAGGAATAAGAAGATGTGGAAAATCATATTTATTGCGGACTCTGTTTAAAAATCATTTGCTTGAAAATGGAATAGATGAAAAACACATAATCGAAATGGCATTTGATTTATTTGATAATATAGAATACCGAGACCCAAAAATCTTTTACCCATGGGCAAAGGAACAGATTAAAGATGATGAAAAATATTACTTTCTTTTAGATGAAGTACAGTTGCTTGATGAGTTTGTGAGCGTGCTTAATGGTTTAGCGGATAAGAAGAATTGTGATGTGTTTGTAACGGGAAGTAATGCAAAGTTTTTGTCCAGAGATATAGCAACTGAATTTGGCGGCAGAGGGGATGAGGTTCATATGTACCCTTTGAGCTTTTCGGAATTTATGAGCTGCTATGATGGTAACAAATATGATGGCTGGAACGAATATATTACTTATGGCGGTATTCCATTGGTAGTATTGGCTGAAACGGATGAGCAGAAAATGACGCTTCTGGATAATCTGTTTCAAGAGACATATATTAGCGATATTGTAAAACGAAATAAGATAAGAAATGTTGGAGAAATGGAAGCACTGCTTGATGTTTTGGCATCCGCAATAGGTGCTTTGACGAATCCTAACAAACTTCAAAAAACATTTAAAAGTATAAATAACTCAAAGATTACCGCAACTACTATTACGAAATATATTGAATATTTGGAAGATGCTTTTTTAATTGAAGAGGCAAATAGATATGATATTAAGGGAAAATCTTATATCGGTACACCGTTGAAGTACTATTTTATGGATATGGGACTCAGAAATTCAAGAATTCATTATAGACAGATGGAAGTGACACATTCTATGGAGAATGTAATTTACAATGAATTAAGAATGAGAGGCTTTCATGTTGATGTTGGTAATTTGACTGTTGTTGAAAAGGGGAAGGATGCAAAACCGATAAAAAAACAACTGGAAGTCGATTTTATCTGCAGTAAAGGTTCTAAAAAGTACTATATCCAGTCAGCGTACATGCTGGAGACGGAAGAAAAAATGACACAGGAAATCCGCCCTTTTTTGAAAATAAATGATTCATTTAAGAAGATTGTAATTACATCTGATACACCAAAACCATTTTATAATGAGCAGGGTATTTTAATCATGAATGTGTATGAATTTTTACTAAATGCAGATTCGTTGGAATTATAAAAAGTGACTGGTAAATCGAAGTTTATAGAATTAAGATAATCGGAATCTGGCGGAGGTAATGAAATGCTTTAAGAATTTGGAATTAGTTTTGGCACAGCACTAATCATAGCCTGAAACTATGGCTAACCACAATTAAAATGTATTATAAATATCAAATCACATCTGATACAATTATCCTCACAATTGATTTATAACAGGAGGATACATATGAGTAAATTACATACACCTTTCAGATATGATTATGTGGGAAGCTTTTTAAGACCAGAAAGATTAAAGAAGGCAAGAGCTGATTATGAGAGCGGAAAGATTAACAAGGCAGAGCTTACAGCAGTTGAAGACGACTGCATAAGAGAGCTTGTAGCAAAGGTTAAGGAACTTGGATATCATGTTATAACTGATGGAGAATTCAGAAGGTCTACATGGCATCTTGATTTCATGTGGGGCTTCAATGGCGTTGAGCATAGAAAGACAGTTGATGGTAATACAACATTTGACGCAGAAGCAGCAATGATTGATGATACATATATGGTTGGTAAAATATCAGTAAAGAGCCATCCATTTGTTGAACATTTCAAATTCGTTAAGGCATTAGAGGACGAGAACACTGTTGCGAAGCAGACAATTCCTTCACCGGGACAGTTCTATGCATATTTTACAGGTGCAGAGCTTTTAGCAGATACACTTGCAATCTATGGAACAGAGGAAGCATTTGCAGAAGATGTAATCAAGGCTTACAATGAATTTGTTGCTGAAATATATGCAGCAGGCTGTAGAAATCTCCAGTTTGATGACTGCGTATGGGGCGGAATGGTTAATCCAAAGCTTGCTGTTGCGCTTACAGGCAGAAGCGGTGAGGCTCTTGAAGAGTACAAGAAGCTTATGCTTAAGTTAAACAACGAGGTTGTAGCTGCTGCACCAGAAGACCTTCTTATTAACACACATGTGTGCAGAGGTAACTATCATTCAACATTCTTCAGCTCAGGTGCATACGACAGCGTTGCTGATCTGCTTTTTGGTGAGGAAAATGTTAATGCTTATTATCTTGAATATGATGATGAGCGTTCAGGCGGATTTGCACCATTAGCAAAGGTATCTGGGGACAAGAAGGTTGTTCTTGGACTTGTTACAACTAAGACACCAGCGCTTGAAAACAAGGAACTTGTTATTAACAGAATTCATGAGGCAGCAAAATATGTTCCACTCGACAGACTGTATCTGAGCCCACAGTGTGGATTTGCTTCATGCGAGATTGGAAATAAGCTTACAGAGGAAGAGCAGTGGGCTAAGTTAAAGCTTGTCAAGGAAATTGCTGAAGAAGTATGGGGATAAGTCTTAGAAAATGAATATATGATTATTTAGAAGGATTGGAGATTGTGAGAAGTCTCCAATCCTTTTTTGATTGTGTGCCCGGCGGCGCACGTTTCTAACCCAATGTCATTAACTTAAGATAGTTTATCAAAGATGTTGCTTTTGTAAGTGTATAATAATTCCTACGATAAGGATGATGAATGTTGTTAGGACACGCCAAAAAGACAGGAATAGAATCCCTGCCACAAGCAGATATGAAATAAATGAATTATGATAGCCTATAGTTGAAACTCATAACAGAGCGGTCTTTCTTTTTTCGCCTAATAGCTTTCCGATTAGGGCGAATTGGTGTCAAATATCTAGAAAGTATGCTTGTTACAGTATTGCAGTCGATTTTCTTTTGTATAAATAAGCGCGAAGCATGAATAGCTATTGAGAAACTTGATTTATAATCATGCTTTCGTGTTGTAGTTTTAATTTTTTAACTACTCATAATTAAAGAGACGAAGTTATAAAGCATAAGATGAACATATATTTCCTGATATACCAGTTCGGTTTTTCTAGCATGAAAATTCAGTAGACCAAGTGGGTACTTAAGGTCGCGAAAAGAAGTCTCTATTCCCCATCGCATAGAATAAAGCCTTTTTACTTCTTCTAAGGGAAAGTCTTCTGCTGATAGGTTTGTAATTATTGTTTCATAGGTTTCGTTACTGAGTTTTATTTTTAGAATTCTAAAAGGGAGCTGATAAAACATTAAAACATCATGTTCCCCCGATTCATTAATAAAGAAATCAAAGTTTTCAGGGTGAGAAATATGTTTATAAGTATTTTTGTTTTTGTATAGTTCCCAGTGCTCTTGAGTTCTGCCAGCAGAAAGATGAAGATCAATGAAAATGTCGTATTCGTCACCTTTAGGTAAATCGAGGCCATTAGCTATACCACCTCTACTGTCTGTATCTTTGATTCGAAAAAGAAATTTCCAACCTTTTTCTTGGATGTGTGCAAGTGCGTTATAGGATTCGTAGCCACTATCAGCAATAATAAGAGTAGCATCAGTTTTACTGTTACGATCAACATGTCTATTAGAGCTCTATTTTCATTTGAATTTCGACTTTTTTGTATGATTGTATCAATATATATCTTGCTACATACATCGTACAAAGCATTTAAGTCAATTACACATATTTATGCATCGTATTTTTAAATAATTCCTCTAAGTAGACAAAAAATACCTTTTTTTAGAATAAATATAAATATTGAGTATAATAAAGATGAATATATTAACTAATGGATAATAGATGATTATCCGTTATATTTATTTACAACTCATTTTTATTTGAAGGATAATAAAATATATGATTACAATTACTGATTTTAAAAGAGCATATTCTAAAGCTGTTAAAGATAATTATGCTGCAATATTTGCAGGTGCAGGTCTATCTATGTCATCTGGCTTCGTTGATTGGAAGGGTTTACTAAAGGATTTAGCAAAGGAAATTAAGTTAGATGTTGAAAAAGAAAGCGATTTAGTAGAAGTCGCTCAATACTATTGTAATGAAAAGCAAGGAAGAAATGAAATAAATCAAAAAATATTGAATTATTTTATGACAGAGTCACAAGAGAATGAAAATATAAAAATATTAGCAGAACTTCCTATTAATATTTTTTGGACAACAAATTATGATCATTTAATTGAAGAGACTTTAAAAAAATACGGAAAACATGTAGATGTAAAAATAACAACTCAAAATTTAGCAACAACTCTTTCTGGGAATGATGCAATTGTATATAAAATGCATGGTGATTATTTATATGCATCTGATTGTGTAATCATAAAAGATGATTATGAATGTTATAATGATACACGTCAATTATTTTCAACAACTTTGCAAGGCGATTTAGTATCAAAAACATTTTTATTTATAGGCTTCAGCTTTGAAGACCCAAATTTAAATTATATTTTAAGCCGAATCAGAGTGCTTTTAGACAAAAATAGAAGGACACATTACTTATTTCTAAAGAAAATAAGTAAAAAAGAATATCCCAAAAGAGCAGACTATAATTATGCAAAAAATAAGCAAGAATTGAAAATACATGATATGCTCAGATATGGCATAGAAACAGTTCTTATAGATGATTATAATGAGATACCTGTAATTTTAAAAGATATAAAGAAAATGACTAAATGTAATAATATATTTATATCTGGAGCTGCACATGAATATGGTTCTGCATGGGAAAATACAGCCCCTATGTTTATAAAGAAACTAATAAGTGCTTTATATAAAAAGGATTATAAAATAATTACTGGGCACGCTAGAGGAATAGGAAGTTATGTAATAAGTTCCGTACTTGAAGAATGCCAGTCATCTGTCTCCAAATTAGAGAAGCATTTAATGATTAAGGCTTTTCCATATGAAGATAATACAAGAGATGATTATAATGAACTTATTGAAGATTATAGAAAGGGAATATTTAAATATGCTGGAATAGCTATATTTATGTTTGGAAATAAAAAGGTGAATAATAAAACTATTTTAGCTGATGGTGTATATAAAGAATTTCAAATAGCAAAGCAATCTAATGCATATATTATTCCAATTGGTTCAACTGGATATGTAGCAAGAAAAATTTGGAATGAAGTATTTTTAAATATTAATGATTATCCATATCTAAAAAAACAAGCTAAGGTTTTACAAGATTGTACTGAACCTCAAAAAGTTATAGATGCTATAATATCTGTTTTAGAAACAATAAAAGCAATATTTTAATGCTTTTATTGTTTCTGCTTTAGTAAATATTCAAGTTCTTTCATTGAAATAATTGTACAATTATATGTTGCTATATAAATATTATAATCCAGCTCACATTGTATATTATAGCAATAGTTTTTTGTTATATCATTAAATTGAAATATTATAGAAATGAATTTATTATATATATCAAATTTTGATTTATATATAGCATAGACAATATCTATAATATTGCATAAAGAAATTATTGCCAATCTGTAATCATGTGAATAATAATCTTTTGATTTTAAGATTGAAATTAATGTATTTTTACAAGGAAAATCCAATTTTATAAGTTGCTTATAAGTAATTTCAAATGTATTTGTAATATATTCTTGATAATAGGCACTTATTATTCTACATAAGATATTAAAATTTGATTCTAAATTAAAGGTATTATCTTTTAAATATTCAAAAGCAATTCCATTTAGCCAAGGAATTTTGTTATAAACAATATCTTTAGTTAAATTCACATATATAGGTAATATAGTACAGGTGTTTTTCTTATGAAACTGCTCTAATTCTGTTATTGTCCATGTCCTTTTTAAATATGCTTCATCTATTACTGCAATACAATATTTAGATAATTTAATAGCATCTTCTATTTGGGGATATATAAATTTACCAAGACATATATACTTTCTATCTATCCAAACATTAAATCCTATTTTAGATAAAATTTGTGCAATTGGTATTGCTATACTATATTTTACTTCTTTACTATGTGAAATGAAAAAATCGATTTCATTATTTTCCATTCTTAGTACCTCGTTGTTGTTGTAAATAAATATAACGGATAATCATCTATTATCAGTCATTTAACGAGAAGAATAAGAAAAATCTCCAAAAGAAACCATGTAAACTTTATATTAAACATATAAAAGATGCGGAATAATTAAAAATGAAAATCCTTTCGAGGGTGCTTATTTATCAGTATTTCTCTTTGCTTGGCAGTTGTAACATGTGTATATATCTGAGTTATATTGATGGAACTATGCCCTAACATTTCCTGAATATATCTGATATCAACATCTGCATCCAAAAGGCTTGTTGCAAATGTATGACGGAACATGTGGGGTGTTATGTGTAAATCTATAGAAGCTAAAGAACAGTATTTATTTATCATTCTTCTTACAGCCTGGTCATTAAGCATTCTTCCATATTGATTGGCAAAGAAGTGACCGCACATATTTATTTCTGGACTAAATTCACTACGGTATTCTTTTAAGATAGAAATTACCTGTTCATTTCCAATATTAATCCTTCTCTCTTTATTGCCTTTTCCATATATAAGAATTGTTCCAGTAGATAGATTTATATCATGAGGTTTTATAGAACATAATTCTGAAATTCTCATGCCTGTTGAGAAGAGTATTTCAGATATTGCGGCATCTCTTAAAGCATTTTTCTTTTTAAATGCAGTATCTGCATAATGCATTTGGTTATATACTGTTGATAAAAAATATTCAATTGTCTTCAGTGGAATAACTTTGGGAAGAATAATAGGTTCTCTGAATTGAGTAATCATTTTGTTAAACGGGTTATATTGGATAATATCTTTATATTCAAGATAGTGAAAAAATGCTTTAATCGAAGCAAGCTTTCGCTTTACAGTTTTAGGCTTATAGATGTCGTTTAGAAATGAAATATGATATTCCAGAGTTGAAATATTTATTTCACTGATTGAACTAATAATGATTTTGTCAGAAAACTGATTTAAGTCAATACGGTATGCTTTTAAAGTTTTTTCATCTAATCTTTTTTGAGACTTACAGTAATCAAGATAATTGTTGATATTATTTTTGATTTCAGTCATGTTATTTAATCTCCTTTGTTTAATTGGTATTTATATAAAAATATTAAATTTTATTATTATTGTAAATTCAATATTATTAAATTATGTCGCTAACCAGACAAATTATACCTTTTAAAAAAATTAAAACAAAAAATATATATTATAAATATATACAAATGATGAAAGGAGGGAAATTACTGTGACAAAGGATGTTAAACGAATAGTAGCAGGGAAACTTCAGAATTTGTCAGTTAAAGTAGCAGCGCATTATGCAAATGTTGCATGCCCTATTTTAACTTATCAGCCAAAGATGAGTGAAGAAGTAAAGAAACTGAGAAGATTTTAGATGAGGAGGAAAAGATAATGGTTAACGTTAAAGATGTTATTACAAAAGGGGTTTTAACAGCAATGGCAGTAGTGAGTGTAGGTACAGCATCACTTGGAATAGTTAAGGCAAATAATTATGGGGATACATCTTTTTCTTTTAGTTTTGAATATGATGGTGATGTATGCGAAACAGAGGAAAGAACCAAAACTGATACAAGTGCAGCATATATGTATTGTACATATGCAGAGAATGATAGTAGTTATTATGCAACAGTGTATGGACGAAGTGATGGAACAAGTGCCAGATCATGTAGTAATACATATAAATATTATGATGGCTGTAAAAGATATCAGAGTAATAATGTGAAAGAAAATGGATATGATAGGGCTTTTTTTAGAGCATATTCTAGTTCAGAATTTGTAACTTGTGAGGGTGTATGGAGCCCTGATAATTTTGGTAATTATCAGTAATAATGTCAGTATATAATATAACCACACCATATATCATCATGATTACATAGATATATGGTGTGGTTTTTTAGAGGTGAATATGAAAATAAGATATTGGGGTATATTGTTTTTTTTATTAATAATGTTAACAGCTGCAGGCTGCGAAAGAAAAAGTGTTGAAGATATAAGAAGCATGGAAGAAACTAAATTGGTGGGAGAGTCTGGTTCAGAGGTATCCGATATAAGTTTTCCGATGGAAAAAAGAATTGAGGTGTTTAATGGCAGCAATTCATTATCTGATAGTGTGGATTCCGGGGTAAAGTATGCAGAGAAAAATGAAAAAACAGATGTTATAGGAGATTCAAAGGGGAGAAATACATTTTCAATAATATATGAGGATTCAGCCATAGCTAAGAATGTGGATGAATTATCTAAGTTAATGAGTGATGAAGATATAGAGCAATTAAAAACATTTGACTCTGCTACTGCTGAAAAGTTTACAGCATATGATAAGAAGATTAAAGAAGATGGAACATTTTCTGATGACAGAATGGGGATGAAGCAGGTTGCGGTGCTTTTTAAAGTGAAAATTATCAATACAAAGAATGAAGAATTTAAATTCAATTCAATGGGATATAAAGTATATTGTTTTAAGAATATAGATGGTGTTACATGTTATACGACTATATCAGAAGGATTTAGTTATATGAATATTCATGATAGTCATGAGATATTTACTAATAATTTGACACTCAGGGCGGGAGAAACTAAAGAGATTGTTATGATGGAATTAATTCCATATGAACTGGTAACGGCGTACACAAAGGTTCAAACAAATGATAATGGACAATATAACGATACATATAAGGACATTATAACTGACGGGGTTACTGTAGATTCATTATATACATGCTACAGTATAACCAAGAAAGCATTTCCGACAGGATCACCAGTATTTAAACTGGATAATGATTAAAAGGGGGACTGACCATGAAAATAATGATTAAAACAGAGTTGGAAAGAGCTTTTAAAAGCTGGGGATTCTGGATTACTCTTATTATAGGAATTGGGATAAGTGTGTCGCAGATTGTAACAAGAATTATTCCAGCAGCAATCAATCCGATTAGTTTTTTTGAGCCTGACAACGCAACTGTTATGCCGGCAAGTGCTTTTCAGATGTGGCTTGGAAATGGTGTCACATTTGAATATACATTATATGTAAGACTTATTCCAATACTTGCAGCTATGCCATATGCGGTAACATATCTGTCGGATATTAAAAGTGGAATAATTAAGAATTATATTTCAAGAACAGCTAAGATTAATTATCTTGTTGCAAAGTATATGGCGGTATTCATTACCGGTGGAATTGTAATTATTTTACCACTTTTTCTTAATTATCTTACGGCCATAGCAGTGCTGCCTTCCTTTGTATGGCCTACAGGTGTATTTTCTGTATTTGCGAGTGGTATGTGGTCGGGATTGTTTTATACCAATCCGCATATATATGTAATCATGTATATGATTTTACTTTTTATATGTGGGGGACTAATGTCAACGGTTGTGTTGATAGTATCAAATCTTGTGAATAACCGATTTGTAGCAGTGCTTGCACCGTATATAATTGCAGAATTTGCAAATGCAGTATTAAGAATGGCTGATACAGACTGGATTAGAAAGCTTTCTCCGGCAGTGCTGTTTAACATGTCAAATATTAATAATATATTGTCATATATAGTGTATATTACATTTTTACTGATTTTAGGAGGACTGGTATATTTTCTGGGAGGATTAAAGCATGAAATATATTAAGGAAGGTTTAAATATAAGAAAACACTTATTTATAATAGGAATAATAGTTGTTGTTATATTAGCTGCAGTAGTTATTGCCGGGTATATAGATGTGAATAGCAGGTTTCCACAGCCAGAACAGGATATAGCAGAAAAAGGTGAATGGATAGATTATGCTGAGAATATAAAGCTGAATGTGTCAGACATTGATTATTGCAGTGATACAGAACTTAATCAGAAATATAAAGCAGATGTAAAAGAAAATGGCAAGTATGATTACATTGTTGTAAAAATGAATCTTAATAATGAGTCAGATACGAATTATAATTTAATAAATCTTATTTCAAAAACAAATCTTGTTATATATCCGTCGGGATATGAAAATCAGGGTGATATTGTTGGAAATGATATAAATGTTACTTCTGGGGAAACAAAGGAATTTACATTATATTTTACAGTCAGCAAAATGTTGATTAAAAAGAAAGGAAGAGAAAAACTTTTAGGAGAGGATATATATGTGTGCTTTAAGGCATATCCGAAAAGACAAGCTGTGGTATTCAGAGGTATAGATGGATGAAAAGATTTAAATTATTATTTAATGTAAGTGATATGGCACTTACGGTGGCATTGTTTTTAATGATTACTGGACTAGTGTGCATGGAAATAATAATAAGACTTATTAACACTGCTGATATGAAGGGTCAACCATGTCTGTACGATGCATTTATTAATGTTCAAATGGGAGCAGTATGGAGATATGTGGTTCCATTTGTTTTGTTTTATGTTCTTTATGTGCAGAAATATGATATGAACAGTGCTATTGTCATAAGAAGAAAGAATGTGAGAAATGTCTGGATTAATGCTCAGATTAACATGGTTGTTGCAGCAGCTTTTTTTTCAGTATATAGTGCGGTGGTAACGGCTGTGGCAGGCAGGCTTATGACAGGAAAGGTATGTAACTGGGGAGAAAAATTCAGCAGGGCTTATTTTGCAACAGGTGATATTGTTCTAAATCAACCACATCTATGGCTTCTTGTTGCAGCATTTATTATAGATACATTTGTATGCTTATATGTGTCTGGTACGATTATGATACTGATATTCTGGATTACGGATAAGCAGTGGATAGGTTTTCTTGTGGCAATAGCTGTTATAAGTTTTGAACATCTGTCATGCAGAGGCTTTTTGTCTTTTTATTACACATTAAAGGTCAACATATTCACAACAGGCGTTGTTCCATGGAAGTATATTATATATCCTCTTATGCTAAGCTTTGCTACAGCATTATTAACAACAGTAACCATAAGAAGAAAGGACTTTTTCAGATGAAAAATGTAATGTTTCAGATAAGATACGATATTATTAATGGAATAGTGCATCAGTGGAAAAAGTTTCTTCTGATAGCAGTTGTTTACGCTGTACTTATAACAGAGTTTCTTGTAAGGTGTAATCTTAAGCATTATATGGGTGAATATACAACATCAGATATTATTTTATGGATGTTTAAAGGTATGACATGGATTACAGACGGACAGAAAGATATAAATATTCCGACAGCATATATACTGCCTAATATTCTTATTGCATTTGTAATAGGGAATTATCCGTTTAAAGACATTAATGGATACGGAGGAATGATACTTATGCGGTCAGGGAAAAAGTCTGTGTGGTGGTTTTCAAAGTGCATATGGGCTGTGATTACAGCTGTAGTTACATATGCAGTTTTTATAGTTGAAACAGTGGCAGTATCTTTGGCAGGAGGGAAATTAAGCCTGCAGGTCAATAAAGATATCTGCTGCAAAGTATCAGGATATAACAAAATGTATATAGTTAATAATACGAATCTTACAAGGCTTGCAGTATATATGATAGCTGTGGGATTAATAACAACAATAGCAATATGTTTTGTACAGATATGTGTTTCACAGATTATGAGTCCGCTTATTGGATACATAGTTGTCGTAATGATACTGGTAATGGGAGTATTTTTCAAATCTTTTGCGTTTATTGGAAATGGATTTATGGCAATAAGAAATATACTTTATACACCTGAAGGCGGAGATATGACATTGACTGTTGCTGTGGATATTGTACTTATAATTGTATCATGTGTTGTGGGATATTTTTCATTTAAGAGAATGGATATTTTAAAGAGAAGTGATTGGAGGATGTAAATATGGTAATAAAGCTTACAAATGTGTCAAAGGTTATAAAAAAAGCAAAAGTTCTTGATAATATTAATCTAGAACTTACAAGTGGTAAGGTTTATGGCTTTAAAGGAAAGAATGGTTCAGGAAAAACAATGCTTATGAGAGTTATATGTGGTCTTATATCAGCAACAGAGGGAACTGTTGAGATAGATGGGAGGATTCTTGGAAAGGATATGACATTTCCAGAAAGCGTGGGAGTACTGATTGAGAATCCGGCATTCATAGGTAATTATACGGGATTTAAGAATCTTAAGGTGCTTGCATCAATCCAGAACCGTGTTGATGATGAACATATAAAGAAAGTAATCCGTCAGGTAGGACTTGATCCTGACGATAAAAGAACATACAGGAAATATTCACTGGGAATGAAGCAGAAACTAGGAATTGCTGCAGCGTATATGGAGAATCCGGATATTATTATACTTGATGAACCTATTAATGCGCTTGATGAAGCAGGAGCAAAGCAGGTTCATGAAATACTTGAGGAGCAGAAAAAGAGAGGAGCACTTATTATAATTGCCTGCCATGATAAGGAGGAACTTGAAATGTTGTCCGATGAGATAATTGAGATTTATGAAGGCAGGATTGTTGCCAAAGAGAAAGCGTGAATGAAGGCAAATGAAAACACTGGAATTTATAAAAAATAACAATAGTAAAAATGATATAGAAGAATCTGTTATAGTGTTTGGACTTGATATGTTAAAAACAATAATTATTGAGATAATTGTTGCAGTTATGCTTGCAATATTTGCAGGGTGTTTTTGGCGTGCAATGATATTTTTGGTTACACTTATGCCGTTGAGACAATATGCAGGAGGATATCATACCCGGAGTAGAATATCATGTGCGGTAATGTCTACTGTTATATATGCTTTAGAATTGCTTCTTCTTAAATATGTTAATATTTGGACAATGTGGCAAATATTAGGAATGTTTATAAGTGCATTTATTATTATATTATTAGCACCAGTGGAAAATAGAAATAATCCATTGGATACTGCTGCCAAAATGCATTTTAAAAACAGAACCAGAATGATGTTACTTATAGATATGTTAATATTTACTATATTAATGGTTGCACATAGGTATGACTATTCGTTTGTGATATTTAACTCTGTAGAATTGGTTGCCATTTTATGTATTATGGGTTATATTAGTAATAAAATAGACGAACGGAGATAACCTTATGGAGTACCGGATTGGAATATGTGATGATGAAATGTCAACATGCTCCTGGCTTGAGATGGCAATACATGATTATATGACATGGCATAATTACAAATGTCAGATATATGTATGGGATTCCTCAGATACATTTATAAAGGAACTGAAGAATAAAGTTGATATAGATATTTTATTTCTAGATATTAGAATGCCAGGCATTGATGGGATTGAAGCTGGAGTATATATAAGAGAACATATAAAAGATAAATATATGAATATTATTTATATGTCATCTGCAATTGATTATGCTATGCAGCTATTTAAAATTCATCCATATGAATTCCTTGAAAAACCGTTTAACAAGGACAGACTATATAAAATTCTTGATGATTTAATGGATATGTATATGAAAAATTCGGACATGTTTTTTTTTAAAAAGAGAGGTGATCAGATAGGAATTCGGTTTAATGATATATGTTATTTTCAAAGTGACAGAAAGCATGTGCAGATAATTAAATCAGATGGAATGGATGAATATGTAGGTAAATTATCAGATATTATTAATGATTTACCTGCTTTTTTTGTACCGGTTGGTAAGTCATATATTGTCAATATTAATCATGTACGTGAATTTCATATAGAATATATTGTTATGAGTAATGGTGAAAATATTAATATCAGTAAGGCATACAGGGAGACATTCAGTAGGAATATGGCACAGTTCAGAATATATGGAGGAAAGTAATGGATTCAATACAGGATATATTAATATCTGTTGTTATGGAATTGGTAAGGGTAATGTTAATAATAGAGTATTTTCAGATTTTTTTTGAAAAAGTGCATTTGCATAAGAAGGTTATTGCAGGTGCAGTCTCATATATTATTACTACAGGCTGTTATCTTGGATTTCATAATAGTATATTAAATATATTATCTACTATTATAGGAATGTTAATTATTGTACTGATACATAATGGAAGCTTGAAAAAGAAAATACTTGTCACCATGATGTGCTTCGGTGTGAGTTGTGCTATGGATGTATTAGCAGGATTTGTATTTATGGAATATCCTCGTAGTAATAATTATGTATTGTTTAGTTCATTCCTGTCAGTGGTAATGTTTTATGCATTTGTAGTCATATTGAGAAATATATACAGGAAGAGAAATAGGGAAGAATTTTCAGGACAATGGGTGTTTTTATTATTGATTGTTCTCATGAGTATATGTGTTGCATATGTGCTGCTTAACGATAATGAAATTTCAAGAGTGACAGCATTAACAGTTATTATAGTTATGATAGCGGTAAATCTTATACTATATTATTTTTACACATCGATGCTGGATAGATATATTTTTATGCAAGATAATGTTCTACTAAGAGAGCAGATTGCAATATATGAATCAGAACTCAGGGCAAATATGGAGCAGGACAGGAATGTACAAGCTTTACGGCATGATATGAAGCATCACATAAGAGAAATATATTCGCTTGCTGACAAGAATACGGATACTGATATTATAAGATATCTTGATAAAATGTCTGACAGCATGGATAATATAGAGAAAGTTGCTTCGACAGGGAATTCAGTATTTGATGGCATACTTAATTATTATGCTCAGAAAATTAAGCAGGAAATGAATAATGTTAACTTTTCTGTTACATTGAAAATTCCTACTGACCTTGAAATCAGTAGCTTTGATATGAATGTAATTCTAGGAAATCTTCTTGATAATGCAATGGAAAATGTGAGTGGAGGAGCAGGACAAGAATTACAGATAGAAGCTGTGTTAGAATACATAGAAGGTCTGCTAAGAATAGAAGTTGTTAATACATTTGCAGGTAATGTTAATAAAGATGGAGAAAGATTTATAAGTCATAAAGGTCAGGGACATGGCTTTGGTCTTTTTAATGTGAAGAAGATAACAGAAAAATACAGTGGATATATGATGACAGAGCATGAGTCGAACAGATTCAAGGTAGTTGTATTGTTATATTTATAATTTTAAAAGGCAGTTAATTCTTATATGAGAGATTAACTGCCTTTGATTTTATTTTTTTAAAATTTATGAGATATAAATTTTAAAAATTAGTATGAGTTATACTCTCAAATTATGTTTCTAACTTATCATATTATACCTTTTCAGAAAAAATAATATACAAGGCACAATAATCAAATATAACTTCAACTTTTTTCCGCATGATTTCGTATATAAATATAGAAAAGCAAGTGCGATTAAAAAAAGGGAGGGGTTTTATGAGAAAGAAATGGTTTGTTGGCATATTTGTAGCATTGATAAGTATGACATGTATATCAGGTTGTGGAGTTTCTTATAAAGATTATACGGATATACAGCAGACGGAGACTGAAACTGAGCAGACTGGTGGAATTGAGACGAATCGTGAATATATTATGGAAGAGGATGTTATGAAGTTGCCATCAGATGCAGTAATTATAGATGATTATTCTAAAGAGGGAACAATTCTTACAAGTCCACACTTAAACTATAATATTAGTATAAAGGTTAATAAGGCTATACTGGCTGATAATATGGATGCGTATAAAGAAATTGGTGGTACAGACAGTGATTTTATAGAATGGATAAAAAAGGTTAATTCAAGAGAAGCAGGATTTACTAACACATACAATGAAGCAGACGGGACATTTGACAGCAGATATGATGGGATTGGTACTAAGATTTTTATGATATCGGCTGAACTTGTTAATAACTCAGATTCAGAAGCTGCAATTAATATTGCTGGAATAAAGCCATATAGTCTGGACAGGGAGAATGGGGAGATTACCAGATTGAGTATATGTGAATCAATATTTTACGATTATGCAGAATCAACAGGCGCAGATTATGGAAATATGACACTTAAGGCTGGGGAACACCGCAATATAGTTTTATGTATGGTTGAGCCGGACAAGATAGTAAAAAAATATTATAGAAATGAGAATGGCAGAAATGTTGCGACAGACACTGACGATATTAATTATGACAATATTTATCTGAGGTTAAGCCTTTTAGGGGTTCAGCAGGTCGCTAACGGGGAAAACTTTATAAAGTTTAATATTGAGTAAGAAGGTGATGTATATGGGGCGAATGATAAGAATAGAACTTTACAGAGCTTTTCATGGGAAAGAACTTAAAACTGCAATGTTATTAGGAGGGTTGCTGGGACTGGCACATTTTGTATTAGAAGTTATACCGTCAGTCAGTCATATATTTGACGGATATCATCCGGATATTGCGTCTTCTGTTGTTGGAAATGTTACGGAAAGCTGGATGGGTGGAATGATTAATCCAGAGATTAATATATACCAGATGGTGGTATTTTTATTAATAACTATTCCGTATGCAGCATCATTTTACACAGACAGGAAGGCCGGAATACTTAAGAATATAGCTGTAAGAGGTGAAAAAAGAGAATATCTGGCAGCCAAATCTGTAGCGGTGTTTATGACTGCCGGGGTTTCAGCAGTATTTCCGTTGTTACTTAATCTTATGCTTACAATGACAATGTTTCCGGTAATTAATTATGACTGGTACCAGCTGCCGAATTATAAGGCATTGTTTATGAATCTTGCTGTTAAAAATGTGATTGCATATTGCATTGTATATATGGCACTGATATTTGTATTTGCAGGACTTATAGCGGGACTGGCATTATCACTGTCATTATATGCTAATAACAGATTTGTTGTATTATCGCTGCCTTTTCTTATATGTATAGTATCGGGAAGGCTGGTCGCATATTCGGGTAATCCGGTTATAAGAGGGCTTGCAATACAGAAGGTGTTTTATGTTCCACAGAGTTCGCCAACAACATTAGTTTCTTTATGCATATTGTTTGTTGTGCTTGTTTTATGCGGATATGTGCATTTTATGGTAAGGGGCGTGAAAATGGATGTTTTATAATGACAGATTATCGGGAAAGGAAAGAAAGCAGAAAATAGCATTGATAGTATGTGCAGTAGTGGTTCTGGCAGTATGGCTTGTGCTTACAATCAGAATTAATACGATTTTTCCATCCAAAAAGATTGAAAAATGCGGGTATGGGGAATGGATTAATTATACACCTGACATAGCGGATATTATTACAGCAGATGTGAGTATCTCACCGGTATCATGCAAAATGTATGACAGGGCAGGTATTTTAAAAGATTACACAAAAGAACAGCTTGGAATATTTTCAGAAGGAAAAGACGATTCAGATTATCTTGTATTTACTGTTGATATAAAAAATAACGGACAGGAGGCTGTAAGCATAAACCGTCTGGCATCATTATTTATCTATTGTACAGAATTTAATGGTGACAGCAACTCTCTGGAAAGGATGAATACTGATATTAAGACAGTGGCATCAGGTGAAACACAGAGAGTACAATTTGTAACCAACATAAAGTATAAGGATGCATGGATGGTTAATAGCAGACAGAGATATGCAGAGTCTGATGTTTACATAGTTATGTCACAGTATCCATTAGAGAGAAGAATGGTATTTTCTATTGAATAATTAATAAAGGGGGATTTTATGAAGTGGAGAATCTGGAAAAGACCACCGGAGTGGAAAAAGATATCATTGTATGCTGTTGTTATTTTAGTTTCATTATTTGTGTGTGAATTTGCATTTGCAGCAAGAAAGGCAAAGGGCGTCACATGCGTGAAAGATTTTATTATTACATATAATTACAGGGTTGTTCCTTATATAGCAATTCCTGTTATTATGGTTCTTTTAATATCGTATTTTAGAAGAATGTATGATGATAACAGAATGGTGCGGTATGTTAATATAAGAAATTTTTACATTTCTGTAATTGGTGGGGGAATTGGCAGGATTGTATTATATGTAGTTATTATGGCTGTCTGGGGGTTTATAGGCGGTGTTGTATCGACACATGGAATTATTGATAACTGGCAGTCAAAAAATGCGATGGCAAAGAGAGTTTATGGAGCATATCTTACAGACACAAAGTTTATCACAGTGTTTTCAGGAATTTTCATAACATTAATTTTAATGATGATTATAAACATGGAAATGCTGATGATAATACACAGATATATACATAGCTGGATTGCCGGATATTTTATATGCATAGTACTTAATCTGTATATGCTGGTTGAGCAGGGAAATGCCAGAGTGATGAAAACATTTATAACATACAGGGTATACCAGAATGGATGGAGATACAGCAGTCTTGTGTATATGGCTGTGATAGTGGCTGTACTGCTTATGGTTATATTATTGATGGGAAAATGTGACAGTTTAAGGAGAAACCGATGATGTTTTGGAATATTTTAAAAAATGATATAGCGCGTGGGATATTTAAAAGAAAATATTTATACATAATATCGACTGTTGTAATAGCTGCACTGGTAATTATTGCTGATATGAGTCTGGGAAGAAAAACCGGTTCACATGGATATACAGGTCAGGTATCAGTGGGGGATTTGTTTCAGGTGTTTTACAGGGGCAGCAGAATAATTAAACCAGACAATATGGCAGAATTTTATATATCAGAACAGTATCTGTTTATGGTTCTTGGCATTGCATTTATTGTAGGAAACTATTGTGTCAGGGATTTTGGCAGTGTGGGTATGCAGATAATAATCAGATGTGGAAGCATTGGCAAATGGTTTGCAGGTAAAGTTATGTGGTGTTTTGCAAGTGCTTTATATATGACAGCGTTGACGGATATATTAATTGTAATTATAAGTGTAATTCATGGATATGAACCGGGACTGGATATGCATATGGAAGTGCTTCGTATATATGGATATCCAGAGAATGTAACAAATGTGGCAGCAGGTGAAATAGTGGTTATGAGTCTGGTTCTTCCGTTACTTTCATTATTTGCCATAGCACTGGTGCAGATGTTTTTATCAATGATATGTTCGTCTGTAATAGCACTTTTACTTATATCAACAGGAATGATAATAACGATATTTTCAGGAAATGTATTACTGGTATTCAATGGTCTTATGTGTATGAGAAATAATATATATACTGCTGGAGGAACAGACAGTATTCATATGATGATTGCTGATGTTGTAATAATACTTATATCCATAATAGCAGGATATATATATGTCAGCAGGATGGATATATTAAATGCAAAGGAGATATAGTGTATGAGGGTTGTATTAAGAAATGTGTGTAAAGATATAAAAGGAGCAAGAGTTCTTGATAATGTTAATCTTGAACTTGAAAGTGGCATGGTATATGGTTTTAAGGGAAAGAACGGTTCTGGAAAAACCATGCTTATGCGTGCTATAAGCGGGCTTATAAAAGTGAAGGGTGAAATTGAGATTGATGGGAAAATACTGGGAAAAGATTTTACATTTCCACCAAGCATAGGAATTCTTATAGAGAATCCTTCGTTTGTGGCGGAATATACGGGATTGAAGAACCTTGAGATGCTGGCATGTATTAAGAATAAGATTGAAATTGAAGATATAAGACATGCAATGGAGCAGGTGGGACTGGATCCTGACGATAAGAGAACCTATAAAAAATATTCACTTGGAATGAAGCAGAAGCTTGGAATAGCAGCGGCATTTATGGAAAAACCTGATATCATAATTCTTGATGAGCCTATAAATGCGCTCGATGAAGCAGGAGCAAAGCAGGTTCACGAGATACTTGAGGAGCAAAAGAAGAGAGGAGCGCTTATCATAATTGCCTGCCATGATAAGGAAGAACTTGAAATGCTGTCTGATGAGATAATTGAGATTTACGAGGGCAGGATTGTTAATAAAATAGAAGAGTGATTCTTATATGAACTTAAAAACTAAGGCAGTTAATTTCTTATATAAGAGATTAACTGCTATTAGTTTTTTATATGAATAATAATATTATCTCTGAACTTCATTACCAGCGTCAGAGAAAGCGAGCTTCATAACTTCGTCAACTGTAACTAAGTTGTAATCTCCACTTACAGTGTGCTTTAAGCAGCTTGCAGCGTTAGAGAATTCAACTGCCTTCTGAGGGTCAAAGTTGTTGATAAGGCTATAGATAAGACCAGCACAGTAAGCGTCTCCGGCACCGATGTAATCAAGAATGTGCATGAAGAATTCCTTGCTGTAGTAAGCCTTGCCTTCTGTGTAAATCATAGACTGGAGCTTAAATGTTGTAATAGAAGTTTCTGTTCTCCATACTGAAGCAACCATCTTGAATGGGAATTTCTTCATAAGTTCCCTGGCAATGTAAGCATTTTTCTCCTCGCCATTAGCGTCGGCAGGATTCATAGAGAAGATACCAATAGCGTCATCTTCGTTAGCGATACATACATCAACATACTGGCAGATACGAGACATTGCCTCACAAGCCTTTTCACTTGACCAGAGCTTGCTTCTGTAGTTTAAGTCACAGCTTACAGTCATGCCTTTTTCCTTAGCCTTCTGGCAGGCTGTGATACAGATGTTAGTCATCTCATCAGAGATTGCAGGTGTGATTCCTGAAAAATGGAACCATGTTGCACCGTCAAATATTTCGTCCCAATTAAAGTCATCAGCAGTAGCAAGCGCAAATGCAGAACCTGCTCTGTTATAGATAACGTTAGTTGGACGCTGGCTTGTCTTCTTCTCAAGGAAGTAGATACCAATCTGGTCGCCGCCACGCACGATATGGTCTACGCCTACGCCGTACTGACGGAGTGAGTTGATTGCAGCCTGTCCGATTATATGTTTTGGAAGCTTTGTTACATAATTAGCATCAACATCAAAGTTAGCAAGGGACACAGCAGTATTGGCTTCTCCACCTCCATAAACAGCCTCAAATGCATTGCACTGAGTAAATCTTGCGTTGTTCTCAGGAGAGAGACGAAGCATAATTTCACCAAATGTAACAATCTTATCTTTCATTTTCTTAATCCTTTCTCAATATCAGATTTCCTAAAATAAATATACAAGAATGTATTTTAGCACATTCTGGCGAAAAATGGGAGTAAAATGTTCTTGATTTGATACATATTTTTTACTATAGTTACTTATGAAGTAAATATGTGCGTGAAGATTTATAATCTTTTGTACACGTTTGAAAGGATTGAATAATGTTAAGAAATGTTTCATTAGAAGATATATCGGATGGTAAGCTGTATACTGAGAATGACCTTGTGCGTGTTGATACTAACTCGTGTAAGGGCTGTCAGACTGTATGCTGTCAGAATATGGGAAGTACGATTGTGATTGACCCATATGACTGTTACAAGCTCACAACCGGGTTGGGCAAAACATTTGAACAGCTTACGATGAACGAGCTTGAGTTAAATGTTGTGGATGGTCTTATTATGCCTAATTTAAAAATGCAGAAATCAGACGGAAGATGTGCTTTTCTTCGTGAAGATAATCTGTGCAATATACATACGATAAGACCGGGAATATGCAGAATGTTCCCACTTGGAAGATACTGGGAGGATGAGACACATTTTAAATATATTGTGCAGAAGGGCGAGTGTAATAAGGATAATCTATCGAAGATTAAACTGAAAAAATGGCTTGGCATCGAGGGACTTGCGGAGTATGATTCTTATATTGTCAGATGGCATGAGTATGTGAAGCAGCTTCAGGCGGCACTACCGGGACTTTCAGAGGATAATGTGAAGATTCTTAATACATTTAACTTAAGAGTGTTCTACATGACGACATATGCCGGATGTGCTGATGATAAGGCATTTTATGCAGAATTTGACAGAAGACTTGCGATGGCTAAGGAAAAGCTGGGACTGATGTAGGATTGGTTCACAGGTGACAGAAAGGAAGATTGATTTTATGAAGACAGATTTATTTCATATAGGAAAGTTCGTAATTCACGGTTATGGACTGATGATTGGCATAGGTTTTGTGCTGGCACTGCTTGTTGGTGAGTACAGGGCTAAGAAGATGGGGATGAAAGAGGAGGCTCTTATTGATATTGCGATAATTGCGGGAGTATCGGGATTTCTTGGAGCAAAGCTGTTGTATATAATAGTGAGTTTTAAGGATTTTATAAAAGATCCTATGGGCGTGCTTGGCTCATCGGGATTCGTTGTATATGGCGGACTTATTGCAGGTGTGCTGTGCAACCTTATATATGTAAAGATTAAAAAGTTATCATTCCTTGAATATTTTGACCTGGTAATGCCAGAGATAGCGCTGGCACAGGGCTTTGGACGAATCGGCTGTTTTCTTGCAGGCTGCTGTTACGGAAGACAGACAGACGCAGCCTGGGGAGTTGTTTTCCCGGCTGGTTCACTTGCACCATCAGGAGTTAAACTGATTCCTACACAGCTTATATCATCGGGGGCAGATTTTCTTAATATGGCGTTTCTTATGATAATAGCAGCTAAGTTTTCTTATACTGCTGTTATGAAGCGCAAGGCTGACGGTAAGGAAACTACCGGAAAGCATATGGCAGCAGGTAATATTGGATTCTTATATTGCATAACATACGGACTTGGAAGATTTGCAATTGAGTTCTTAAGAAATGATTACAGGGGAGAGGTCGGAATATTCTCTACATCGCAGTTTATATCTCTTTTCATCGTGTTACTTGGTGTGGTCGCGATGGTTGTTAATCATAAGTTGAAAAATGCGGACAGATAGAAATACTAATATGGACTAATCAGCGTTGTATTATAAAGTACATCAGCTGGTTAGTCTTTTTTATTGTCTTTTAATCTGTAATGTATCAATAAAAATACATAATATATTAAAATGTGACAAAATATGCTGGACAATTTGTTAAATAATTGTTAATATGTGAATATAATAAAGCGAACGACAATTTAATACATGGAAATCAGTACATTTTAGTTAATATAATAAATATTTGTATATCTGGGGAATGTTTATTATTAGAATCTGAGATGGTAGAATATGTGAAATGGAGTGATAAGTGATGAAAATATACAAAGCAAAAGATTATGCTGATATGAGTAGAAAGGCAGCTAATATTATATCAGCACAGATTATTATGAAGCCGGAATGTGTACTTGGACTTGCGACTGGTTCAACGCCAGTTGGGTTATATAAGCAGTTAGTAGAATGGTATAAAAAAGGAGACTTGGATTTTTCAGCAGTTAAGACTGTTAATCTTGATGAGTATAAGGGACTCAGTCAGGACAATGATCAGAGTTATTATTATTTTATGCATAAGAATTTATTTGATAATGTGAATATATCAGTTGAGAATACTCATATTCCTAATGGAATGGAGCAGGATTCGGAAAAAGAATGTAACAGATATTCTGAACTGATTAAGTCTCTTGGAGGTATTGATTTACAACTTCTAGGAATAGGCCATAATGGACACATAGGATTTAATGAACCATCAGATTCATTTGAAAAACAGGTTCATTGTGTTGATTTAACAGAATCTACAATAGAAGCTAACAAGAGATTTTTTGAATCAGCAGAAGACGTTCCAAGACAGGCATACACAATGGGAATCAAGACAATAATGCAGGCAAAGAAGATTCTGGTTATTGCAAGTGGGGAAGATAAAGCACAGATTGTGAAAGAAGCCTTTTTTGGACATATTACACCATATGTTCCTGCATCAGTTCTGCAGCTGCATAATGATGTAACACTGGTAGCAGATGAAGCAGCTCTTAGTAAGATTTACTAAAGCTTATTAACTTGGTGGATAGAAGGTTGAGAAGATATGATTATAAAGAATGCTGATGTTTATACACAGGACAATGTATTTGTTAAGGGAGATGTCGTTGTAGATAACGGTACATTCACCAAAGTGCTGGATATACATAATTATGTTGGCGATGAAGTTGTAGATGCTACAGGACTTAAGATGATTCCAGGACTTGTTGACATTCATTTTCATGGATGCAAGGGCGCAGATATGTGTGATGGAACTAAAGAGGCACTTGATATAATTTCGCGGTATGAGGCTTCTGTCGGAGTGACGAGTATATGTCCGGCAACCATGACGATAGCTAAGGAAGAACTTGTTGAAGTTATGAAGAATGCCGGAGAGTATTCATATAATGGTGGAGCCCATCTGGTAGGAATTAATATGGAGGGACCTTTTATAAGTCCACAAAAAAAGGGTGCACAGGCAGCAGAGAATATTATGCATTGTAATTATGAGTATTTCTGTGAACTCCAGAAAGCTGCACATGATTTAATAAAGATTGTTGATATTGCACCAGAAGAGCCGGGTGCGATGGATTTCATAGATAAAGTAAAAGATAATGTTGTGGTGTCGATTGCTCATACAGCAGCGGATTATGATACTGCGATGGAGGCAATTCAACATGGTGCAACTCATGCAACACATTTATACAATGCAATGCCCCCTATGAATCATAGAAAGCCTGGTGTTATAGGTGCAATAAGAGATTCATATCAATGTCATGCAGAACTGATATGTGATGGAGTTCATATTCATCCATCAGTAATACGGGCAACATTTGCCATGTTGGGTGCGGGACGCATAATACTAATCAGTGACAGCATGAGAGCAACAGGATTAGAGGATGGCGAATATACTCTTGGAGGACAGCCTGTAGTGGTAAAAGGTAATCTGGCAACATTACATGATGGAACAATTGCCGGATCAGCAACTAATTTAATGGATTGTCTTAGATATGTGGTTAAAAAAGCAGGGATTTCATTAGAAACAGCTGTTATGTGTGCAACAGAGAATCCGGCAAAGGAAATTGGTATATATGATAAAGTCGGAAGTATTTCTGTAGGAAAACAAGCAGATTTTGTGCTTATTGATGAGAAATTGAATATTAAGAGAGTATATATTGATGGAAAGGAGATAATATGCTAGGTTTTTTCAAAGGAAAGTCAAAGGATAATATTATTTATTCTCCATGTAAAGGAAAAGTGGTGCCAATTACTGAAGTTTCAGATCCAACATTTTCAGAAAAAGTTCTTGGAGATGGATTTGCAGTAATTCCTTCTGAAGGAAAGATATATGCTCCGGCAGATGGTGAGATATCAATGGTGTTTGATACTCTTCATGCTGTGACGATGACAACCAGTCAGGGAACGGAATTACTTATACATATTGGGCTGGATACGGTAACGCTCAAGGGAGAACCATTTATTTCACATGTTTCAGGTGGTCAGCAGGTAAAAAAGGGTGATTTACTTTTAGAGGCTGATCTTGAAAAAATAAAGTCGGCAGGATTGGATACGATTACACCAGTCCTTATATGCAATACCGACGATTATAATAAAATTAATCTAATAAAGGAGGGTGAGGTATCTATTGATGATGAAGTTCTGAAAATATCATAATTACTCAGGATTTCACAATGCGCGTGATTGGGATAACCCCGATTAATAATGATTTAAAGGAGGAGAAAAGTATGAAATTTCTTCAAAAACTGGGAAAAGCGTTAATGCTTCCTGTGGCAGTACTGCCTATATGTGGTATCCTTATGGGTATCGGTTATATGCTGTGTCCAGAAACTATGCAGGGTGGAGATATTCAGGGCGCAGCTGATATGATTGGTCTGTTTCTTGTAAAAGCTGGTGGAGCTTTAATTGATAACATGGCAATCCTTTTTGTAATTGGTGTCGGTGTAGGTATGTCAGATAAAAATGATGGTACCGGAGGAATTGCGGCACTTGCTTCGTGGCTTATGATGACAACACTTCTTTCTACAAAGTTTGTTACAGTAATTATACCTTCTATAGCAGACAGTGCAACTAAAACTCTTGCATTTAACAAGATTGAGAATCCATTTATTGGTATTCTTGCTGGTATAATCGGTGCTATGTGTTATAACAAGTTTAAAGATACAAAATTACCAAACTGGTTATCTTTCTTTAGTGGAAAACGATGCGTAGCAATTGTTTCAGGAGTAGTATCAATTCTTGTATCTGTTGTGTTATTATTTGTATGGCCATTACTGTTCAGCGCATTAGTAAGCGTTGGTAAGGCAATTGTAAAGCTTGATATTGTTGGTGCAGGTATCTATGCATTCTTGAACAGATTGTTAATTCCTACCGGATTACATCATGCGTTGAACAACGTATTCTGGTTTGATACTATCGGACTTGGAGATTTACAGCACTTCTGGGCAGGACAAACATCAAGTGATGTTTCATGGAGTCTTGGAATGTATATGTCAGGCTTCTTCCCATGTATGATGTTTGGTATTCCAGGTGCAGCTTTAGCTATGATTAAATGTGCAAAGCCAGCTAAGAAAAAAGTAGCTATAGGACTTGTTGCTTCTGCAGCATTATGTGCATTTATCTGTGGTGTTACAGAACCATTTGAATTTGGTTTCATGTTCCTTGCTCCTGGACTCTATGTTATCTATGCACTTCTTTATGGTATATTTACAATGATTACAGTTGCATTAGGCTTCAGAGCAGGATTTAGTTTCTCAGCAGGTGCTACTGACCTGTTATTCTCATCATCTCTTCCGGCAGCACAGAAGACATGGTTGATAATTCCTCTTGGTATAGCAGCATTCTTCGTATTCTATTTCGTATTCTTATTTGCCATTAAGAAATGGGATTTAAAGACTCCTGGCAGAGAAGATGATGATATAGAAGCAGAAAAGAAAGTTGAACTTGCAAGTGACGATTATACAACAATTGCAAAGACAATTCTTGAAGGCTGTGGCGGAAAAGAGAATATTGCAAGCATAGATAATTGTATTACAAGACTGAGACTTGAAGTAAAGGATATTACACTTGTTAATGATAAGGTTATTAAATCAGCTGGTGTTGCTGGTGTTATGAAACCTGGAAAGACATCTGTACAGGTTATTATAGGAACTAAGGTACAGTTTGTTGCGGATGCATTTTCTAAGCTTTGTGAATAATTAAAATGTTAAAATAAAGATAATATAAAAATCCCCGGTAAGACTGTCAGAACAGCAGCTTATCGGGGATTATTTCATGTGTTACTTTACCATGCTTAAAAATTCTTCATCAGATATCTTAGAATTCATTACAGCATTCTTAATTGCAGCGGACATAACGCGGGCAGCAAGTGTTCCTGCGAAGTTGATATCAACACGTACAGCTTCGTTGCCGCCTCGTTTTGCAGTGCTTGCAGCATATATTGTATCTCCGTCTGCCATTGTGCCGACTGGATTAACGCAGCGTGCATACGCATTTCTTGCCATAGATGCAATCTTGTTAAGTTCAGCCTTGTTAAATGCAGCGTTGGTTATAACCGCACCGATTGTTGTGTTGCCTGTGAACATATCGCGAGGTGCCATGAACTGATAGAGTGCTTCTTCACAGCTTATATACTCTGTTCTGTCAGCGTTCTTAAGTCCGGCAAGCTTTTTACCGGTTTCATAATCTGATATGTCTCCAAGTGCATTTACAACAACAATTGCTGTCATTATAAATGTGCCAGCTTTCACTGAATATATTCCAAGTCCTGACTTTTCAGCCTGCTTCATTCCCATAATCTTGCCGACAGTCGCACCTGTTCCGGCACCGATACAGCCCTGAATGGGTTCGCTGCTATCCGAATTGGCAGCGGTGGAAGCATCAGTATTGACAACACCGGCCTTCATAAGTGCCTGAATGCAGGCCTCATATCCCATAGTACTGTCCGGGCGTACTTTAGAGCTTCCATATCCAAGATCAAATATGCATGACTGGCATACAAGCGGAACAAGTGAAACGCCTGTGTTATATCCTATACCATGTTCTTCAAGACATGTCATAACTCCGTCAGATGCGGCAAGACCGTATGCTGAACCGCCTGACAGCACGATGGCATTAATCGGATTGTCAGCAGTCATAGGCATAGTAAGAGGTGTTTCTCTTGATGCCGGACCGCCACCGCTAATGTCACAGCCTGTTGTAGCTCCGTCTGGAAAATATATAACAGTTACACCAGTGCCAGCTTCCTTATTGGAAGCATGACCTAATCTAAAATCATTAATATCATTAACTGAAATCTCTGTAAACAAAACTAATCCTCCGTTGATTAATGTCCGATTTATTCAATCAAAGTGACTGATTAATTCTGGTTAAGCTTAAGTGCAGCATATAATGCACGGGAAACCACACTAGCAACAATAAAGCAGATTCCTGCCTCAATAAGTCCCTGAACACCAACAAATAATACTACGAATATAAGTGGGTTCTTAGCTCCGAGTGCAGTAACGAAGGCCTGCACATAATCTGTATTATAGAAGAAGAGAACAAGTGAACTCATGAATAATAAAGTATTAAGTAAAGGACAGCAAAGACTTGCTATATAATAAGAAAATTTCTTAACTCCCTTAATACTGTGAAGTCCCTTGAATATAAGTCCTGTAAGGAAGCCTTCAAGAGTTCTTGTTACTACAGTTGTTACAAATGTACCAAATGGATTAATTCCGAGAAGAACAGTTCCCATTGCGCCTCCAACGAAGCACTGATAAAAGCTAGTAAGTCCGAATGTCAGACCACAGATTAAACCGCCGACAGGTCCTAAGATGATAGCACCTACAGCTACAGGAACAGTTAAAAGGGTGATAGAAAGTCCAGGGGTACGGATGTAGCCTAATGGGGTCAGTGACATAACGAGTATGACCGCAACCATAAGTGCCAGCTCCACCATGTACTTAGTGTTGAACTTCGTTGCAGAAGTTCGAGTTGCATTGATAGTATTCATATTGTCTCCTTTGCGGAAAGGTATGCAGCCCTTCCGGCTTGTTAAGATACATCTCCGAAAAACGGATGACGTTCGCGCGTATAATAACATATATATTGTTATTATTCAAACATTCTTTATAAATTATTTATAAAAATACATTTGACATTAATTTACTATGATGAAAATCGGTGTTAATATAAGAAACGCTTATTAATTATTGAAAGCAGATTTTTGAAAATATTTATCAATAAAGATGGGAGAGTGTTTATGAGCAGAATTATTAAAAATGTGCTGCCATACTGGAAGCCGATAGTGCTGGTATTTGCACTGCTTATTGTTCAGGCAGTGTGTGACTTGTCGCTTCCTGCGTATACTTCAGATATCATTGATACAGGTATACAGAATGGAGGCATAGAGCATACTGTGCCAGAAAAGATTACTAAGGAAGAATTTGACACTGCGAAGCTTTTTATGACAGAGGAAGAAGCACAGCTGTGGGAACAGTCGTATTCTTATAATGAAGATGATAATGTCTATGAATTAAGTGTCAAAGGTTCTAAGAATAAGACTGATTTAGACGACACACTTTTTACAGCACTTATAATTAACAACCAGATGTCTTCAGTGACTGAAAGTGCATTCAAGAGCCGTATGGCAGAGCAGATGCATGTAAGTGAAGAACAGCTTGCCAATGTTTCGGTTGAAGATATTGGAAAGTCTATGGGCGTGGAACTCACTACATTTACACAGATGATGGAAGATTCGGATGGTAATGAGGTTGAAACTACATGTGTGGATATGAGACAGATAGTGAAGGCAATGTATAGTGCTGGTGCTATGAGTAAGGATGATATCCTTTCTATGAGAAATGAGTTTCAGAGTACAATTGATACTATGGGAAAGACTCTTGTTTCGTCTATGGGTGTTGCATATGCAAAGAGCATGGATGCCAAGGCAGGAATGGACATGGATTCTATTCAGACTAAGTATTTGTGGGCAGCTGGTCTTAAGATGGTTGCCATGGCACTTCTTATGGCGGTTACTTCTGTATGTGTAGGCTTCCTTGCATCAAGAGTTGGTGCAGGTGTTGCAAGAGATATGAGAGGAAAGCTGTATTCTAATGTCATGGGATTCTCTAATGCTGAGATGGACAAATTCTCTACAGCGTCACTTATCACAAGAACAACTAATGATGTACAGCAGGTTCAGATGGTTACGGTTATTATGCTGAGAATGATTCTGTATGCACCAATTCTTGGCGTCGGAGGAATTATAAAGGTTGTTGGAACAGGAGCCGGCATGGGCTGGGTTATAGTTATGGCTGTTGCTGTTATCATTGCATTTGTAATGCTTCTTATGGTAATTGCGATGCCTAAGTTCAAGCTTATGCAGAAGCTGGTTGATAATGTCAATCTTGTATCCAGAGAGATTCTTACTGGTCTTTCTGTAATAAGAGCCTTTGGAAGAGAGAAGAAGGAAGAGGAAAGATTTGACGAAGCTAATAAAAAGCTTACTAAGACAATGCTCTTTACTAACAGAACAATGACATTCATGATGCCAAGCATGATGTTTATTATGAATGGTTTATCAGTTCTTATCGTGTGGGTTGCCGCACACAGAATTGATGCCGGAGTTATGCAGGTAGGTTCTATGACTGCATTTATAACATATTCGATGCTCATAGTTATGTCATTCCTTATGCTTACAATGATGTCTGTAATGCTCCCAAGAGCGATGGTTGCAGCTGACCGTATAGATGAAGTTATTAATACACATTCTTCAATAGAAGACTCTGAGAATCCTGAGACAATTGAGTCTGCAAAGGGTGTAGTTGAGTTTAATCATGTTAATTTCATGTATCCGGGTGCTAAAGCAAACGTACTTGAGGATATTACATTTAAAGCAGAGCCGGGTAAGACTACAGCTATTATAGGAAGTACGGGCTGTGGAAAGTCAACGCTCGTTAATCTTATTCCAAGATTGTATGATGTTACAGGAGGAAGCATTACTATTGATGGTCATGATATAAGAAATATTTCTATGCATGACTTAAGAAGTGAGCTTGGTTATGTGCCTCAGAAGGGAATGCTTTTCTCTGGTACTATTGCAAGTAACTTAAGATTCGGTAATCCTGATGCAAGCGATGAAGATGTCGTTAAGGCAGCACAGATTGCACAGGCAACTGAGTTCATTGATAATAAGGCTGAGAAGTATGACAGTCCTATAGCACAGGGCGGTACTAATGTTTCAGGCGGTCAGAAGCAGAGACTTTCTATTGCCAGAGCAATAGCAAAGCACCCAAGAGTGTTTATATTTGATGACAGTTTTTCAGCACTTGATTTAAAAACTGACGCAATTCTTCGTAAGGAGCTTGCTGCAAATGTGTCTGATGCCACTGTTATTATTGTAGCTCAGCGAATCAGCACAATCCTTCATGCAGATCAGATTCTTGTTATGGATGATGGTAAGATTGTTGGCAAGGGAACGCATGAAGAACTTATGAAGACATGTGAGACATATCAGCAGATTGCAAGTTCACAGCTTTCTGCTAAAGAGCTTGGAAAGGAGGCCTAGTCAGTATGGAAGATAATAAAAATATCAAAATGCCACCGAAAAGAAGAATGGGACCTCCGGGAAGAGGAATGGCACCTGTTGAGAAAGCTAAGGATTTCAAAGGATCAATAGGAAAGCTTATAAGATATATTGGAAGCTATAAGATTGCGATAATATTTGTTGCAGTTATGGCTGTATGCTCAACAGTATTTTCTGTTGTAGGTCCAAAGGTTCTTGGTAAGGCAACTACAGCTCTGTCAGAAGGTCTTGTAAAGAAAATCGGTGGAACTGGCGGAATTGACTTTGGAAAGATTGGAACAATTCTTATATTCGTGCTTTGTCTGTATGCCGCAAGTGCAGTATTTAACTTTGTACAGGGCTGGATAATGACAGGCATTACACAGAAGGTTTGCTATAGATTAAGAAAAGAAATCAGCGAGAAGATTAACCGTATGCCTATGAAGTATTTCGAGAGCAGGACATATGGTGAGGTGTTATCAAGAATTACTAACGATGTTGATACACTTGGAATGGGACTTAACCAGAGTATTACAACAATCATTACATCTTTAACTACTATGATTGGTGTTCTTGTTATGATGTTAAGCATTTCACCGCTTATGACACTTATAGCGGTTATAATCCTGCCAATATCAGTCGGACTTGTTTCTTTCGTTGTTAAGAAGTCACAGGGATATTTCAAAACACAGCAGGAGTATCTTGGACATATTAACGGACAGATTGAGGAAACTTATGGCGGACATATGATTGTTAAATCATTTAACAAAGAAAAGGATATGGTTGATTCATTTAACAAGACTAATGATGTCCTTTATGGTTCAGCATGGAAGTCACAGTTCCTTTCAGGAATGATGCATCCAATCATGATGTTTGTAGGTAACTTAGGTTACGCATGTGTTGCATTAACCGGCGGTCTTCTTGCTATTAAAAATGTTATAACAATCGGTGATATTCAGGCATTTATCCAGTATGTAAAGAATTTCACACAGCCAATCCAGCAGATTGCTCAGGTTATCAATCAGGTACAGTCTATGGTAGCAGCTTCTGAGAGAGTATTTGAATTTCTTGATGAAGAAGAGGAAGACCAGACTGTTAAGAATCCTGTTTCTACAGAAGGAATTAAGGGCGAGGTTGATTTCGAGCATGTAAGATTCGGATACAATGAGAACCAGACTATCATCAAGAATTTCAGTGTAAATGTTAAGCCTGGACAGAAGGTTGCTATCGTTGGACCGACAGGTGCAGGTAAGACCACTATTGTTAAACTGCTTATGAGATTCTATGATGTTAATGATGGAGCTATTCTTGTTGATGGACATAATGTTAAGGATTTCAACAGAAGAGAATTAAGAGACGCATTTGGAATGGTTCTTCAGGATACATGGCTCTATAAGGGTACAATTATGGAGAATATCAGATACGGAAAACTTGATGCAACTGATGAGGAAGTTATTGCAGCAGCCAAGGCAGCTAACGCCCATCACTTTATTGAGACTCTTCCGGGCGGTTATGATTGTGAGCTTAACGAGGACGCAAGCAATGTCTCACAGGGACAGAAGCAGCTTCTTACAATTGCAAGAGCAATCCTTGCAGATAATCCAATCCTTATTCTTGATGAAGCAACATCTTCTGTTGATACAAGAACAGAGGAGCGAATCCAGAAGGCTATGGATAATCTGATGAAGGGCAGAACAAGCTTTATTATTGCACACAGACTTTCAACCATCAAAGATGCTGATGTGATACTTGTTATGAAGGATGGTGATATCGTTGAGCAGGGAACTCATGATGAGCTTCTTGCCAAGAACGGTTTCTATGCTGACCTTTATAATTCGCAGTTTGAGCAGGCTTCTTAGGGTGGAATGTCAGCAATATGATGTTGATATAATAATGTTAGGAGAAACGGCAGAAAGAAATTTCTGTCGTTTTTTGCTATAATGTTATAACTGTTAGAATAAGATTATTGATATTGCATGTGTTTTGTATGCAAGATATAATTAGGTTATTAATTAGTCAGTTGAAGAGGACAATGCATGAATATATTAATTTGTGATGACGATAAGCTTTATGTTGATATGATAAGAAAATATGTCGACGAGTTCTTTGTGGAGCATAAGATAACTGATTACAAGGTTTATGAATATTACAGCGGCGATGAAGCTGCTAAGAATAGTGAAAAGATTGACAGAGCATTTCTTGATGTTGAGATGAATGGCATCAATGGTATAGAGGCAAGCACAATACTCAGAAAGAATAATAAGGATATAATTGTTTTTATTATTACATCATACATGGGTTATCTTGATGATGCAATGGATGAGGGCGTATTCAGATACATTAACAAACCGATTGAAAAGATTACAATATTCAGAGGTCTGCAGAAAGCAGTTGATTTATGTTACAAGAAGCAAAGCAGAAAGATTGTGATTGAAAGTGCTAATGCAAATGTTATTATAGAACAGGATTCTATTTTGTATATTGAATCATTATTAAGAAAGAGGCACATTTATACAGAGTCGGGAGAGTATATAAGTACAGAAAGTCTGACATATTGGAAAAATATACTGGGTAAGGAAACATTTTGTCATGTTAATAAATCCACTATTATTAATATAAAGAAGGTTAAAGAGTTTTCTAATACATATGTTAAGCTTGAGAATGTTGAAGGAACAATAGATATTGCACGAGACAGAAGAAATGAGTTCAAGCAGAAATTATTAATGTATCTGGCTGGACAGGAGTAAGAATATGGGAATAGTTTTAAGTTATGCATTTGCGCATATTATAGAAGCCATCATCTTATGGATGAGTATGTCACAAATGTATGAACACAGATATAAACAATGGCTTACCGGAACAATAATAATGATTGGTCATGCTGTAATGTTTGCAGTATTTCTTATGGGGAATATATACTTTATTACTATTGTGAATATAATGACTTATATTGTTCTGATATATGTATTGTTTTTCGTTACAAATGGAAGTGCATTGTTTTGGACAGCTATTTATATTGCATTTATGGCATTATCGGAGCAGATGGTATTTTTCTTTATTGAATACATTATAGGAATAACAAATGTAAAGTTGGAAGGATTGCCAATTAATCTTGTTGTAGTTTGTCTTAGCAAAATGTGTTATTTAGTACTTGTTGAATTAATGGTTTTAATAAAGAACAAAAGTAAAATATCATATTACGGAGATATGTCAGTTACATTACTTATTGTTATATTAATTGCCACACTATTAGTTTTTATGACTTATTATATTATTGAAGTTGAGTGGAGCCTTAATTTTACAGAGACTGTATGGATAGTTATAAGTTCGATAGTACTGGTGCTTTCGGATTTACTAGTATTATGGGTTAATATTGGAATTAATAAAAGAAATGCTGAAAATGAAAGAATGAAGGTTCAGCTGGAAAAAGAAAAATCAGATGCAAAGTTTTATAAACTTGAGTATGAGAAAAATGAGAGCCTGGAAATTTTAAGACATGATATGAACAACCATCTTAATACTATTCTTGCTATGGGAAATAATCAGACAATGAAGGATTATATAATTGACATTATGAATGAGTACAGCCTTGGAAGAAGAACTACATTTTCCAATAACAATGTACTTAATGGATTGATAAGTCAATATGTTGATTTGTGCAATGAAGATAATATAAAACTTCTTGTTGATATACGACCCGAAACGGTTGATAGCATTGCATCAACAGATATAGTTTCTTTATTTGGAAATATTTTGTCAAATGCTTATGAGGCAGTCAGATCAATTGATAATATTGAAGATAAATTTATTGAATTAATTGTAAAAAGAAGAAACAATGCTGTACTAATAGTAGAAACTAATTCGTGTGTAAGACAGCCTAAAATGCAAAATGGAAGATTTATATCAAATAAGAAAGATCCATATAAAAGGCATGGCTTTGGAATAAAGAGTATACAAAAAGTTGTTGAAAAATATATGGGAAGTTATGTAAATAAATATGATGAATCGAAACAGGAATTTATTGTTTCAATAATGCTTTTGGATAAATAAATTAAAACAAGGAGTTGTATGTTATTAATAGTACAGCTCCTTGTTTTTTCCAATTGTACAGGCTACATGAGATATAGAACAAAATAAAATGACGATGGAAATGCAATTGAATACATGTGTCATTTTAAATGCCCATAATAATAATATAATAAAGTTCAGTAATATTATTATACCGATGAGTTTTTTGTGAAAATGCTTACGTTCAGTTTCAGAAACTTCATGGTTTATAGATATTACAGGACCTTTTATACACAATTCCATATCTGCAAGTAATAAGAGGAATTTAAAAAGAAAATCTGACTTTAAGTGAGCTGCTATCCAGGATATTAAGATTAGTATTATGGTTGAAAAAACCAAGCATACTGAAGATGATTCACAATGATATCCACCACTGTACTTTCTTATGAGCAGGAAAGTAAATATTTCTATTAGTCCAATTAATATTTGCCGGGTGGCTATACAATATGCAGTGAAGTTAATTGTCGGAATAATAATCAATAATAAATATTGAATTGCATAACTGTATAAATCAATGCTGGCATCTTTAAGTAAGCCTGATTTTATTAACCATAAAGTGATTTTCTTTGATACTTTTTCAAGCATTATTTAACCTTTTTAAACTTCTTTAATTCTGCAGGTTCAACAGGCTGGCTGTAATAAAAGCTTGAAGAAGCATTAGCGCTGGATGTAAGTGTGCGGTTAAGAACAGCTGTTACACCCTTGCTTAATGTAGATTTGATAATCTTTTTCATCCGCAATTCCTCCTTAACAATTGATGTTTTAATTATATTCAATATTTAAAAATATTAAATGGCATTTGTCGTAACTGTGAAAATCAAAGGCTTAAATGTATTTATATGGAAATATTTGCCATATTTTATAACTTATAAGAATAATATTACATATAAGAATACTATTGAACGACAATAGCTGATATATAATAAATATCAAAGATTTTACATAAATACTATCAATAACTAAATTCGCAATATGCGTTATATATGTGCAACTTGCGCGTATACTAAAATTTAATAGTAATCATACTAATGTACAGGGGTTGCTATGGAGTATACTGATAGTTATAGAGCATTTTGTGAAAGATTGAAGATATCCAGAAAGTTGTTGGGGTATGATCAGGTGAGGATGGCATCTGATTTGGATATGACCAGAGATGAATACGCAAATAAAGAATCAGGCCGTACAATGATTACTGGAACTGATTTAAAGAAAATATACAATATAGGAATGGATATCGACAAATTACTGGTTAATGTTGAAAGAAATGTTAATTGTCAGATTTTAATGCGGAAAATTATGGCATTTAATAATGCTGCAGAAATAGAATATGTTAAAGGTGTTGTAACTGAGTATGTATTATATCTGTGTGAACAGCATTTGGATGATTTTACAGAAAATGTTCTGAAAAATATCAGAATTCTTAAAGCATTTGATAATATATCATCAAAAAATACAGGCTCTATGCTTAAATGTGTCAGGGATATTAACGGCATAACTGACCAGCTGATGATTTCTGAAGATTTAGGAATTTCAAGATATAAATACAGCAAGATTGAGAATAACAAAGAATATCCTGATGCAATGGTTCTTATAAGATTGTATGAGTTATATGGATATCTGCCAACAATGTATCTTGATTTATATGATGTAAGAATAGAAATGCTTGATAACATATATGACAGTATGGAAATCAGGGAACAGGATTTGATTATAAAGTTTATAGATAATCTTAAACAGTTCGTGTGAGGAAGTTATGGAGAAACAGATAGTTAATATTGGACCGAGACTTAAACAGAGAAGAAAAGAAATGCATATTAAGCAGATTGATATGGCAAAGCAGTTAGGTGTTTCACAGGCATTTTTATCTAATGTTGAAGCAGGAAGAATTAATTGCAGTCTGCCTTTGCTTACTGATATATGCTGTATTCTGAATGTTACTCCCGATTATCTGATTTTAGGTCACATGAGAGGCAATAAAGCAAGCAGTGATCTGATTGATGAACTTAAAATGTGTGATTCAGAAGAGTTAGAAACAATAAAAAGAATAGTTGATGCATTTATAATAAAAAAGACAGGAATATATGCATAAAACCCTTTATCAGAGAAATCCGGTAAAGGGTTTTATTTATTTCCAGCATTTACATATTGACTTTTCGAACAAATGTTTTATAATGAACACATGTTCGAAATAAGTTCTGATTTAACAACAAAGGAAAAGCTGGAGATTCTGGCGGATGCAGCTAAATATGATGTCGCATGTACATCAAGTGGAGTAGACAGGAAGGGAAAGAAAGGATTCCTTGGAAACAGCGAGGCATGCGGTGTGTGTCATAGTTTTGGTGCTGATGGCAGATGCATTTCTCTTCTGAAAGTTTTGATGACTAATCATTGTGTCTATGATTGTAAGTATTGTATGAACAGGTGTTCCAATGATATTCCAAGAGCGACTTTTGCGCCGGACGAATTGTGCCAGCTTGTTATTGAATTTTATAAAAGAAATTATATTGAAGGATTATTTTTAAGCTCCGGTGTACTTAAGAATCCTGCTTATACGATGGAGAAGATATGTGAGACTCTGCTGCTTTTAAGGACTAAGTATAGATTTAATGGATATATTCATGTGAAAGCGATTCCAGGAGCACCGGATGAACTCTTATCAAGGTCAGGCTATCTTGCTGACAGGGTAAGTGTTAATCTTGAATTACCGACATCAGAAAGTCTGTCTAAGCTTGCACCGAACAAGAATTTTAAGAATATACTTGAGCCTATGGAAAAGATAACAGGTACTATAGCAGCTAACAGGCTGTCTGTGGGTAAGGATGCAAGAATGGAAAGAAGCAGCATTAACAAATATCTTACAGGAAGTATATTTAATTCGGTTAATTATGGGAAATATGGTGCATTATCCGGAAAGAACAGGACGGCACTTGAATCAGGAGATAAGCTGTCTTTGCCAGCTGTTTCTGGAAATGCAGGTATTAACAGGGCTTTTGCACCTGCAGGTCAGAGTACCCAGATGATAATAGGAGCTACACCGGAGACGGATCTTACACTGATAAGGACAACCCAGCACCTTTATCAGAATTATGATTTGAAGAGAGTCTTTTATTCAGCATATATACCTCTTAATGAAGATTCAGCATTGCCTGCATTGGATGCACAGGTTCCTCTTCTCAGGGAACACAGGCTTTATCAGGCAGACTGGCTTTTAAGGTATTATGGATTTCAGGCGGATGAACTTTTATCTGAAAGCAGACCGAATTTTAACGAGTATCTTGATCCAAAGTGCGACTGGGCAGTAAGGCATCTGGGACAATTTCCGGTTGAGATACAGACCGCATCATATGATATGTTGTTGCGGATTCCGGGAGTTGGTCCTAAGTCTGCCAAGAGAATTGTGCAGACAAGAAGATATGCAAAGCTTGATTTTGATGTGCTGAAGAAGATGGGAGTAGTACTTAAGAGGGCACATTATTTTATTACATGTAATGGAAAGATGATGTATAGAATACCAATAGACGAGAATTATATAACAGCGTGTCTTACAGAAGATAACCACAAGGAGAATTGGGAGATAAAGCATCAGAACCAGCAATACCAGCAATTATCATTATTTTAGATGAACTGATACATATAACTGTTAGGATGGAGGATGTAGTATGTATATATTTGTTTGTGAAGACAGATTTGAAGATATGATGTGCTGCATATATGAGGCATGGGAGAAGGCTTTGAAAGTAGGACACGGATGTGTTAGACTTGAGAGGTGTGGAAGTGAACAACCGTCTTTATTTGATGAATATATTCATGTAGATTTTAATGAGGATGAGTATAATAAGGTTGTCCGTTCTATAAAGCAGAAGATTTCTAATGATGCATATGCATGTGTATATTATGCATGTCTTTCGTCAGAAGAGGATGCACTGGATGCTGCATACAGATTTCTTGTAACAGGATTTAAGGCGGGTGCTGCGGTTACTTATATGCGGACAGAACCGTCTGTTATGAGAATTAAGGATATCCGCAGAAGGGTTATTAATGAGGCCAGATATTTCAGGGAATTTGCGAGGTTTAATTCTGTTGATGGAAAGGTATATGTATGTCATCTTGAACCGAAGAGCGATGTGATATATGAAGTAGCACAGTATTTCGCAGACAGGATGCCGTCAGAGAACTGGCTTATAATTGATGATAACCGTAGCAAGGCAGTTATACATCCTATAGATGGCGAGATGTATATCAGATATTTAGCAGATAATGAGATGAAAGTTTTGTCTGGAACAGAGGCGGTTAATGATGAGTATACTGATATGTGGAAAGCCTTTTTTGAAGCTATTGCTATTAAGCAGAGAAATAATGAAAAGTGTCAGAGAAATCTTATGCCATTATGGATGCGTAAGCATGTAACGGAGTTTCATTAATACACAGTATATTAAAGGATTAGTTTTTTATTGAAATATGTTTGATGAAATATACTATAGTGAAAATGATGCATTTGTAAAGCTGGAACAGATATTTGAACTTAATGTGTTTTGTCCCATTCATATACCTGATGACAAGGATATAGCAGTTGCATATCTTATGAATGATGCGGTTGAGAGTTTTCTTATATTCAGGGATTCCGTCATGACTGGTGATTATTGCGATATTGATGTGGAGCAGACTGCAAGTATTGATAAGCTTGATGATGGATATATGCTCATTGTTAATCAGGATGGAGAGAACGTATTTACAATCAGATTTACGGAACTGGTGTTAAGAACACATTTGTTTAATTATGGGTGTATGGGACATTTCTGGGTTAAAGGATATGAGTATTTAAGGCAGCTTGAGTATCAGCTTGCAGACATAAGAGATAAGTACAGATATCTTGGCGATGAATATTGCAGCGAGAAAGAAATGCAGCTTATGAAGCTGGCAGATTTTCCGCCAATTAAGAGATATAAGTCTGTTCCCGACAGGTATTATGTGCCTTATCCTGATTGTGTGTATCAGGAGACGATTGATTATCTTTTAAGTATTGCACAACAGGTTAATGACTGTTCTATGGCAATGATAATAAGAAAATATGGGAAGAAACCGTCAGGATACAACAGTTTTCTTTTAGGTGTAATGCTTCATACTAAGAAGCATGCAGATTTTGTAGATGCATTAATTAAGGATTTAAGGGATGCAGCATCTATATATGATGACAGAATATTTTCAGAGGATGAAAACAGAGAACATAAGCGGATTCACCTTGTTGCTGAAAACAAACTGAAAGAGTATGAAAAAAGAGGCTTCAGGGGAATATTATACAGAGAAGAGCCGTTTATGTATTCAAAGGATTCAATTACATATAAAGAACATGTGCTTATATACAGGAATGGACTCGTAAACAGGCATGCAATGATATTGACTTTCGAATGATTTATATATATCTTTTATTATATCTGAATAAAGAGAGGAGTTTATTATGGGCAAAGTAAAGGTTACATCAAAGAATAATCAGGTTACAGTGCAGATAAGAAGTTCTGTTGGTGAACAGCTTAACCAGAATATGGCAGCTTATCTTTCTGGTGTTGCTGTTGAGGGATTTCTGCCTTTTTATATAGTTACTGATGCTGAAGGGTTTACAGCAGAGTATGGTGCGGCTGGATTTGAGACAGCAAAGGAATTCTTTAAAAACAGGGTAATAGATCAGAATACATTTTATAATTTCATGGATAGCAGTGTTAAAGCTTTAGCAGGAATGTCAGCATATAATATGGAGTATGGCAATGTTTTAGTTTCGCTTGATACTGTAATGATTGAATCAAGAACAGGAAGAGCAGTGTATTTGTATTATCCGGTATATGGATATAATAATGGAAAGTTCTTTAATGATTTTCTTGGTGATATTATCAGTATGCTGATGACACCATCGGATGCGGATATGTCATATATTGGAAGACTTAATGATATGTTAAAGCATCCAGACAGCATGTCGTGGGATGCTCTCAAGGAATATGCGGATTCAATAAAGGTTATCATTCCTGTTATGCCACAGGTGCAGCCAGTATCACAGGCTCAGCAGGTTCCACCAGTTCCATCGGTTCAGCAGATACAGCCAGTTGTACCACAGATGCAGCCTGATTCATATTCTGCTCCAGTAATAACTCCTGTTCAACCGGTGAATAGTGGTAATGCAGGAAAGACATGTCCGGTATGTGGAACATATAATGTGTTGGTAGATGCGGTGTTCTGTTGTAATTGCGGAAGCAGACTTATTGCAGAAAATAATAATGAACCAGTTGCCGAACCTGAACAGAAAATATGTCCGGCTTGTAGATTTGTTAATAGTTCCGATTCTGTATTTTGCGCAGGATGTGGAATTAGGATGGATGAATATAAAATTCCAGAAAGTGAACTGGAAAATGAACCGGAAACCGAGCCTGAGAAGGAGACAGAGGAACAGAATACGGATACAGGTATTCTTATTAAGAATGGTCATGTTGTAGATCCTGTGTCTGGTACTGATGAAGTTATTGATGTTTTTATTAGAAATAATACTATTGAAGAAATCGGACATGACATTAATGTGGATGACTTAAATCCTGATGATTCGGATAGTATTAAGATTATTGATGCAGATGGGATGATTGTTGCCCCTGGTCTTGTCGATACACATGTGCATTTCAGAGATCCGGGATTTACTTATAAAGAAGATATTGTTACAGGTGCGGCAGCAGCAGCCAGAGGAGGATTTACAACTGTTGTGTGTATGGCTAATACCAAACCGGCAGTAGATAATGAAGAGACGCTTCAGTATATCCAGAAAAAGGGTGAAACAACGGGAATTCATGTTATGCAGACTGTTACTGTTACAAAGGGTCTTAAGGGAACAGAGCTTGTAGATATGGAGGAACTTGCTGATGCAGGCGCAGCAGGATTTACAGACGATGGAATTCCTATTATGGATGAACATGTTCTTGTTGAAGCTATGAAAAAGGCAGCGGAATTGGATTTGCCTATAAGCCTGCATGAAGAAGATCCTGAATTTATTGTACGACCGGGAGTTAATCAGGGAAAAGTATCTGAGCAACTTGGCTATGGAGGTGCATCTGCAACAGCAGAGGATGTAATGGTTGCCAGAGATTGTATGCTCGCATTAAATACAGGAGCATCCGTATGTATTCAGCATATAAGTTCAGGCAATTCTGTAGAACTGGTTAGACTTGCAAAGAAACTTGGTGCTGATGTACATGCAGAGGCTACTCCTCATCATTTTACACTTACTGAGGATGCAGTACTTAAGTATGGTACTAATGCAAGGATGAATCCTCCATTAAGAACAGAGGATGACAGAGCAAAGATAATAGAGGGAATTAAAGATGGAACAATTGATATGATAGTAACAGATCATGCCCCTCATAGTGAAGAAGAAAAAGCAAAACCATTAGAGAATGCACCAAGTGGAATAACAGGATTAGAGACTTCTCTTGCACTTGGTATAAAGTCGCTTGTTGAACCGGGACACATATCATTAATGAAACTTATGGAACTCATGAGTAAGAATCCGGCAGAGTTTTACAGAATGGTACCGGGAAGCATAACAAAAGGTTCACCGGCAGACATTGTTGTTTTCGGAGAAAATGAATTGTGGACAGTCAATAAGGAAGATTTTGCATCAAAGGCATCTAACAGTCCATTTATTGGATGGAAGCTTCCGGGAAAAGTGCATTATACTATATGTTCAGGAAAGATTGTTTATCAAGCGTAATCTTTTTTGACCTAATTGCGTATAGATATACGTAATTATTCCATTGAAATATTTTTTATATCATATATAATTAGCATGTGAGGTTAATGAATATTAATTATGTGTGAGAGGAGAATATTTACTTGGAGATAAAGCTTGTTAGGAAAAGTGGAGAAAGCTATTTTTTATATCATTCATCACGCCAGATATGTAAGAAGAGAGTTTCAGATATTACTTATTTTGAGAGAACGGGAAGAAAGATTATAATGTATTCACGGGATGTCGAAGCTGTGGCGATATATGGAACACTGTCGGAAATATATGATTTGCTTTATGATGAGGGCTTTGAATATGTTAATAAGTCAGTAGTTGTTAATTTTTATCAGATTACTAACATAAAGAATAATTGTGTTAAATTTGCAGATGGTAATTATATTGAAATAAGCAGAAGTAGAAGAAATATTATTATGGATAAGTTCTTTGAAGCTGTTAAGTAATTGTGAGGCTTGTTATTTCATTCTGTCGAGACGGAAATGGAGGTTTGTGCATGAGATATTATACGGTATCACAGTGGCTGATATTTTTCTTTATATACTGTTTTTTAGGATGGATATGGGAATGCTGCTATGTGTCTGTACGAAAGAGAAAATGGGTAAACAGAGGTTTTTTACATGGACCATTCCTTCCTATATATGGTTCGGGAGCAATTGTTATATTGATTAGTACTATTGCCGTAAAAGATATTGTACCATTGGTTTTTGTATTTGGAATGGTTTCATCCACCATACTTGAATTATGTACGGGCTGTTGTATGGAAAAGCTTTTTGGTGTACGATATTGGGATTACAGTAATCTTCCATTAAATTTTAAAGGACATATATGTTTCTTTATATCTCTTGCATGGGGAGCTTTTTCAATTCTGCTGGTATGTGTAATACACAAACCTATTGAAGCCGCAGTACTTATGATACCAAAGACTATCGCTGATATTATTGCGGTAGTGATGGCAATATACATGGCAGCAGACTTTGCTGTTTCTATTAATGAGGCTATGGATCTTAAGGCTACACTTGAAAAATTCACTAAAGAGAATGAGCAGCTTCAGATGTATGCCAGAAGAATGGAGATTACAGCTACATTTGCAGAAGATGAATTTAATAAGAAGAAGGAACAGTTTATGGCAGCTGTGGCTGAGGAAAGACGACAGTTATCAGAGAAAGCTGATAGAAGATACAGCCATATTGCAAGTATTATTAAGAGAAATCCAAATGCTGTTTCGAGAGTACATAAAGAATCTATTAATGAAATCAAAGAAATTATTGCTAGCAGAAAGGTAAAGAAGGATAATTAATATACATTATTTTAATGAATATTAATTATACAGAGGTGTGAGTTGGAAAAGCTATTATTGTATAATGTTAAGAACCCACAGGATATTATTAAGACGGCATCTAATATGAGAATTGTATGCGGATTTATTAATGAGTCAGATGCCGACAAGACACTGGCAGAGCTTGCATCAGGTGTAAGAGGAATATCATTATCAGATGCAGCAGAATTTCATTCGCCAGATAATAAAGAAAGTCTTGTTATATTTTGTGATGTAACAGATAAGCATATGGATAAGCTTCTCTTTGAAATAAGGCAGAAGAATCTGGATGTTACATTTAAGGCAGTGCTTACTGATACTAATAAGAAATGGAATATCAGACAGATGCTTGTAGAAATGAGAAGAGAAAGATTTGAATATATGCGGAGAAATATGAAATAATGAGTGTTAGTGAGGGGGAACATGCCAGCATGTTCATCCCAAACGGCGAAGTGATTGAGTGATGAAATCACGAAATAATAATTATTAAACATAAGGAGATTTACTATGGAAATTAAACATGTAAAAGCAAGTGAATTCAATAATGAGGTGCTTAAGTCAGACAAGCCAGTTCTTGTGGATTTCTGGGCAGACTGGTGCGGACCATGCAAGATGTTAGGACCAGTTCTTGAACAGGTTGCAGCAAAGGTTGATGATGTTCAGATTGTTAAGATTAATGTAGATGAAGAATCATCTGTGGCAGAAAAGTACAATATTATGTCAATCCCAACATTACTCTTATTTAAAAATGGTGAGTGTGTTGCAAAGAGTGTTGGCTTTATAAGTGAGGGCCAGGTAATGGAATTTATTGGTAAATAATTATCAATATCGCTGGAATGGCGCATGAATACTGGATTGCTTGAAGGGGGATATTCAATGAGTATTCCCCTTAAATTGTACAAAATCAAATACTCTTGTTAAACCTATTGATTTATTATCAGAAGCATGTTAGAGTAATCATGGTCAAATTGTTATGGATTTGTCAATGTATATTTATAGGAACAATAAGTATCCTATAATGCATGGCAATTTTTATTTTGACTAAGATTGTATACAGTGTACAAAAAGAAATACATTTTTCTTAAAATGTACATTGAAATATATTATATTTAAGGAGGATCAATTCAAATGGTTGAGAAGACACAGTGGGCTGGATTCAAGGGAAGACTTTGGAAAGAAGAAATCAATGTAAGAGATTTCATTCAGAACAATTACACACCTTATGATGGAGATGAGAGTTTCCTTGCAGGTCCAACAGAAGCAACTAATAAGCTTTGGGGAAAATTACAGGAGCTTCAGAAGGAAGAGAGAGCTAAGGGCGGAGTTTTAGACATGGAAACTAAGGTAGTTACAGGTCTTACAGCTTATGGCCCAGGATATATAGATGAATCAATGAAGGATCTCGAGCAGGTAGTAGGTCTTCAGACAGATAAGCCACTTAAGAGAGCATTTATGCCATATGGTGGTATTAAGATGGCTGAGGAATCTTGCGAGAACTATGGTTATACACCAGATCCTGAATTACACAAGGTTTTCACAGAATATCATAAGACACATAACCAGGGTGTATTCGATGCCTATACACCAGAGATGAGAGCTGCAAGAAGATCTCATATCATCACAGGTCTTCCAGACACATATGGTCGTGGACGTATCGTAGGTGATTACAGAAGAGTTGCTCTTTATGGTATTGATTATCTTATTAAGTGCAAGGAAGAGGATAAGGCTAACTGTGGATGCGGAGTTATGACTAACGATGTTATCCAGTTAAGAGAAGAGCTTACAGATCAGATTAATGCTCTTAAGGGAATGAAGGCTATGGCTGCTGCATATGGCTATGATATTTCTGAGCCAGCTACAACAGCTAAGGAAGCTGTTCAGTGGTTATACTTTGGTTACCTTGCTGCTATTAAGACACAGAACGGTGCTGCTATGTCAGTAGGTCGTGTTTCTACATTCCTTGATATCTATATTAATAAGGATCTTGAAGCTGGTAAGATTACAGAGGCTGAGGCACAGGAACTTATCGATCATTTTGTTATGAAGTGCAGAATGGTTAAGTTCGCAAGAATTACATCATACAATGAATTATTCTCAGGAGATCCTACATGGGCTACTCTTGAGGTTGGTGGTACAGGTATCGATGGACGTTCTATGGTTACTAAGAACGATTACAGATTCCTTCATACTCTTGAGAACATGGGACCTTCACCAGAACCAAACCTTACAGTATTATATTCATCAAGACTTCCTGAGAACTTCAAGAAGTATGCTGCTCATATCTCAGTTACAACATCTTCTATCCAGTATGAGAACGATGATGTTATGAAGGTAACATGGGGAGATGATTATTCAATCTGCTGTTGTGTATCTGCTACACAGACAGGTAAGGAAATGCAGTTCTTCGGAGCTAGAGCTAACCTTGCTAAGTGCTTACTTTACGCTATCAATGGTGGTGTAGATATGAAGTCTAAGGTTCAGGTTGGACCAGCTTATAAGCCAGTTACTTCAGATGTTCTTGAATATGATGAAGTTGTTGCTAAGTTTGATAAGATGATGGATTGGTTAGCAGATCTTTATGTTAATGTACTTAACCTTATCCATTATATGCATGATAAGTACTACTATGAAGCTGCTGAGATGGCTCTTATCGATACAGATGTTAAGAGAACATTTGCAACAGGTATTGCAGGATTCTCACATGTAGTAGATTCACTTTCAGCTATTAAGTATGCTAAGGTTACTGTATCAGAGAGAGATCCTGAGACAGGTATCGCTATGGCATTTAAGACAGAGGGAGACTTCCCTAAGTATGGTAATGATGATGACAGAGCTGATGATATCGCTGTATGGCTTCTTAAGTCATTCCTTGACAAGATTAAGAAGAGACATACTTACAGAAATTCTGAGCCAACAACATCTATCCTTACAATTACATCTAATGTAGTATATGGTAAGTTTACAGGTAACATGCCAGATGGACGTAAGGCTGGTACACCACTTGCTCCAGGTGCAAACCCAAGCTACGGTGCAGAGCAGAACGGACTTCTTGCTTCACTTAATTCTCTTACAAAGCTTCCATATGAGTGGGCTCTTGATGGTATCTCTAATACACAGACAATGAACCCTGATGCTCTTGGACATGATGATTCAGAGAGAGTTAACAACCTTGTTAACGTAATGGACGGATACTTCGATCAGGGTGCTCATCACCTTAACGTTAACGTATTTGGTAAGGATAAGCTTCTTGATGCTATGGAGCATCCAGAAAAGCCAGAGTACGCTAACTTCACAATTCGTGTATCTGGATATGCTGTTAAGTTCATCGACCTTACAAAGGAACAGCAGATGGATGTTATCAGCAGAACATTCCACGACAGAATGTAATCAGAGTGCTTGAAAACGCCGAAAATACAGTGTTTATGCGACTTTGAGAGATTACCAAGTTATCGTAACTTATCGTAAATTGGTGTAAAATCTTATATAATTGGTGTAGTAAATGGTGTACTAAATGGTGTAGTAATTCTAAATAGGATTTAAGTACAAAGATAAAATAAATTTCAGAGAAGAGAGATGTACAATAATGTATGTCTCTCTTTTTTGATATTCAAAAATCGTAAAAAATAGGGAACACTTCTGATTAATATAACCAGGAATGTTCCCTAAAATTATATAAAGCATAAAAAGTTAAATTTGAGCCATATACACATTTTAAAGCCGTATATAGAAGGCTAATTTGAAATGGTGATTTCATGGTATTAATTAAAGGAGGACAAATGAAACAGAAGATTATAAAACCAGGAGTTGTAAGAAGAATTGCTGAGAAGATTGCAGATGAAGGAATAAACATACCAAAGGAAACAGTTGATATATGTTTTACCAAGCAGCATACACGAACTTATATTAGTTCCTGATAATGGTGATATGAATAAAAATTATATGATGCAGATGGTGCGTGAAGTTAATTCAACAGAAGTCAGACCAGATGAAATATAATGGTAAGAAATAATTGACGTTTAGCACTATGTGAGTTAGCATAGTGGTAGATAATTACTTCTTTGTATCACGCAAATCTAATTTTTCGAAATTCTTCATAAAAAAGGAAATATAATTTTTCAAAAAGAAGCAAGGTGAAAAGAAGAAAATGAATTTATTTAATGCAAAACTGGGGGAAAAAAGTGAAAAAATAAATTCCATTTTGGGGGCTAAAAAATGGAAAAATAGTTTCCCCTGATACAAAAGCCTGTTTAGAACACATATCCATAAGAATCTTAAATATATCGTCCTGTTTTGGATATTGTAAAACTATGAGTGATTTATATGACAGAAAGAAGGTTAAATATGATAATTGAAAAGGAATATTTTGATTCAGAAGAAGTCAGGAAAGCGAATGCCATGAATGATAAGACGATGGCACCACCAAGAAGAATACGTCTTGCGACAACGGACAGTAACAAATATTATGCCAAAGCTGTATTTGTAGCCGATAAAGAAAATATAATTACCGGGGAGCTTCTTTACAGACCAGATTTTCAGGAGTCAGAAGAGGGAGTGGCATTCAGTGAGGTTGTTGTTAAGCAGACAGCAGATGTGGAAGAATATTTCAAGAATCTTATAAGGTTTGAAGGCTATAAAGTGATTCCGGAAGAATATGATGAGAGTGATATGCTTATGCATTATGATGAGCTGAGCATACAGGCTAATAAGCTTTTGTTTCTTGAGAGCAGGGATGAGTAGACATGACAGATACGCAGAATGAGGTGTTTAAGACACCAGTAAACAAGATAAGGCTGTTTGAGCATGGGGCTCCGGGTTCGCAGAACCTTAAGCTTACAAGAAAATATTACACTGAAGATATGCCTGATGGAAGAGTAAAGCATATAGTGCAGAACATTACAGATCCGGATATTGTTCCTTATATACCTGATGGTATTGGTAACAGTACAGACAGACAAAGGATTCCGGCAGTATTGATTATTCCAGGAGGTGCGTTCAGACGCCTTGTATACAACTTTGAAGGTGAAGATGTTGCAAAGTGGCTTAATAGTATGGGAATAGCTGCATTTGTTCTTGAATGCAGACTTCCATCAGATGAACATGATAATGCAGAGGATGTCCCACTTATAGATGCTATGCGCGCAATGAGAGTTATAAGAGGAAGGGCGCAGGAATTCGGTATAGATGAAGCTAAGATAGGCGTTATGGGCTTTTCAGCAGGAGGCTTTATGGCAGCGTTATTATCAACAGCGTATGAAAGTGATGTGTATGCGGATTATAAGTATAAGGATGAATATGATAAACTATCAGCAAGACCAGATTTTGCTGTTTGTTCATATCCGGTTATAAGTATTGACGATTGTATTGAAGCAGGCAAAAGATATATGTCTGAGGAACAGGTGCTTGAGAGAATCAGTGACGGTAAGGCAAAGATACTGCATAAGTATAATCCGGATAAGCTTGTAAGACCGGATATGCCGCCAGTATTTATATGTGAAACGGATGATGACAGAACAACATTGTCTGAGAACAGTGTGGGCTTTTATATGGCAGCAAGAAAAGCCGGGGTAAGTGCTGAACTTCATATATTCAGAACAGGTGGCCATGGTTATGGCTGTGGTGATGATTTTGCACAGACTGGTGAGTGGAAAGTACTTTTTACAAAGTGGATTAAGAGTATTGGAATTATTAGTTAAGATGGATATAGTATACGAGGATAAAGATAAGATTATATTAAACATGCCGGTTGCTGGGGATGGAAAGTATGGTGGAAATATGGCAGTCCAGGCAGCTGAAAGGAGAAAAGGCATACGTATTAAGCGTGGATGCATAGCATTATGTGCGGTTAGTCTTAGGGTTGATGGCAAGTTATACGAAGTGAAACCAGGATTTTATTTTTGTATTTATGTGAGCAACGAGTTAATATCCGCGCTTGCACGAGAATTTGGTCACTGTTGCAATGATTTATTTTTATCTGAGCTTGTCATTTATAAGCATAAGTCTTGTAAGTGTAGATTCATAATTAGTTTCTGTTTTTTCAATTAATGTATTGTCTTTTTTGTAATCTATAGCGTATTCTTTTAAACAATTATTGATTCCTTTATTCTTAAAAGAAATACATACTTTATCATTATCAATATCCCAATCAATATCAGTAGCTATATTAATTTTATTAACAAGAGATATAATATCGTTTACAGATTTTACCTCTATGTCTAAAAATTCAAATACACTTACTTCTAATGCTTCTGCAATTTTAGAAAGCTGTTCTAGTTTAGGATTTCTATTATCAGTTTCATATTTCTTTAATGTTGATAAATTTATTCCACTTTTTTCACTTAATTGCTCCAATGTGGAAAATAAATGCGAAACATGTGCTATACAAGCAAAAGTTGTTAATTATATAAAGGTGGGAGAAATTTAACAAAAAATAAAAAGACAAAAATACATAAAAAGATGGATGGTCAGCTTTTGCAGATGAAAGCCATAATATCGTCTATACTTTTCACAATGAGAAACAGAATAAAGATGTTTACATGGTAGCACTCAGAGATGAAGGTAAGCTGATAGGATATTATGAGAAGCATGAATATCGAAATGTAGAAACTATGAAACAATATGATTTATGTTAATATTATGATATAGATTAAACAGGGAATCAGTGATAAAACAATATCGGACAGGAGTAAAAATTATGCCTAATATACTAATTGTAGAGGATGATATAAATATTAATAACCTTCTTTGTGAGGTACTTAGGAAGGCAGGTTATACGTGTGAACAGGCATTTTCAGGAACAGAGGCAAAGCTGCTTCTGAATATAAAAGAAAAGGCTTATACGCTTGTACTGCTTGACTTAATGCTGCCTGGTGCAAGTGGTGAAGAGGTTTTAAAAGAGATAAGAAAACAGGGAAGGCTTCCGGTGATTGTGCTGACTGCAAAGGATAGTATAGATGATAAAATCGGAGTGCTGACAGACGGAGCAGATGATTATATAACAAAGCCCTTTGAGATTAGAGAGGTATTGGCACGTATTCAGGTGCAGCTTCGTCATATAGAGGCAGAAACAAAAAGTGAAGCAGAGGCAGAAACAGAAGCAGAAACGGAAGTAAAAACAAAGGCTGGTATACAGGAAGGACAAGGCATCGGAAGGCTTGAGTTCAGGGATATGGTGCTTACACGCTCTACCTTTGAGGTAAGTATCGGTGGCAGGGTGCTTCCTAAGATTACAAAACAGGAATTTGCAATACTGGAATTACTGCTTAAAAACCCGAAGCAGGTGTTTAGCAAGGAGGATATATTTGAATATGCGTGGGATGAGCCATATATGGGTGAAACAAAGACCCTGGATGTGCATATAAGCAATATCAGAAAGAAAATAAAAACCGTTACACCTGATGAATATATAGAAACAATATGGGGGATTGGATATCGCCTGCATGAATAATTTACTCTTTTTTTACTATTTATTTGCGATTGATTAGGATTTATTTTTTATGATAAGAGCAGTTAAGAAAAGGAGGAAAAAGCTTTGAGTGAATTATTATTGCAGACAAGAAATCTGACTAAGCAGTATGGCAGACACAGGGCGGTTGATGATGTAAATATGCACATTAAAAAGGGTGCGATATATGGCTTTATTGGAAGAAACGGAGCCGGTAAAACGACCTGTCTTAAGATGATTAGCGGACTGTCAACACCGTCTTATGGCGAAATAGAAATGTTTGGGTATAAGGGAAAGGACTTACAAAAGGTACGTTCAAGAGTAGGGTGTCTTATAGAAGCTCCCGGACTTTATGGTAATATGTCGGCATATGACAATCTCAACATTAAATGTAAGCTTAAGGGGATTAAGAAAAAAGGATATATAGAAGAGCTGTTAAAAACAGTGGGCCTTGATACTGTTGGAGAAAAGAAAACAAAGCATTATTCGCTTGGAATGAAGCAGCGCTTAGGGATTGCTCTTGCACTTGTAGGCGAGCCTGACCTGCTTATTCTTGATGAGCCGATTAATGGACTTGATCCACAGGGAATAGTGGAGGTGCGTGAAACTATCCAGAAGCTTGCAAAGGAGCGTGGCATGACAATATGTATTTCAAGTCATATTCTGGAGGAATTATCAAAGCTTGCTACAGATTATGGCATTATTCATAATGGATGCCTTGTGCAGGAGCTTACAAGAGAAGAGCTTATGAAAAAATGCAGTGAGCGCATAGAGCTTACACTTGATAATCCTAAGCAGGCTATTCCTGTGCTTGATGATATGGGCTTTAACAGCTATCAGGTTATAGATAAAGAACATATTCATATATTTGAAAGACTGGGAGAAAGTGCCAGCCTGAACATGGAGCTTGCAAAGGCGGGAATTCCAGTTAAGGGAATATCTATTACAAGTGAAGAACTTGAGAATTATTTCTTAAGGCTTACAGGGGGTGACAATCGTGCTTAATATGATAAAGATGGATGTATACAGAATGTTTCGTACAAAGAGTATGTATGTAATATGGATTATATTGCTGGCATCAGCACTGCTTACCTCATTCCTTTCAAAAATAGATTATGATGCAGCTAATAAGGAATGGGAGCAACAGCAGGCAGTGGAAAGCAATAAGGAACAGCTTTCGCAGCAGAATGCAGATAATGTCAATATTGGTATGAGTGTGGAATTACCTACGGAGCCAGGGAAGAAGGTTACGGTAATGGATGTTTTCTTTTCTAATGCACAGGGGAAATTTTATGCACTTTTTCTTGTAATATTTGCGGTTATGTTTGCAACAGCAGATATTAAGAGCGGTTATATTAAGAATATTGGTGGACAGGTGTCACAAAGGGGTATGCTTATTGTTTCAAGGGCAGTTGCGCTTGCCTTATTTACAGCAATTACCTTTGCAGGGATATTTGTATTCCAGGCAGCAGCGAATATGCTTGCGTTTAAATGTGTGGTGTGGGGTAACTGGAAGGAGATTATACCTTATTTCTTAACGGAACTTACGCTTCATTATGCATTTGTGTTAATATGTATGGCAATAGCAGTTATAATTAAGAACAATGTCATAAGCATGACCTTGTCGGTATGTCTTACCATGAATATAATGAGTATTGTGTATGCCTTTATAGATTATGTAGTTAACAGAAAGGGACTTCATAACTTCAATGTATATAGGTATACAGTAACTGGAAGGATGGCAATGCTTCCTATGAATGCAGGCAGGGAGGATGTTGTTAGTTCAATGTGTGTGGCAGCTGTATTTATTATAATAATGCTGTCATTAAGCAGTTATATTTTTCAGAAAAGGGATATTTAGAGAATGAGGATTATTATTGGAATATTAGCAGTAATAATTATTATACAGGCATTTATTATGTGGAAATACCAGCGGCAGATTAAGGACATCTGCCGCCAGTTGTCGTTTCTTATGGAACACGATAGTAACAAGCTGATTCAACGTGAAATAGATATGGGGGGAATAGGTGAGCTTTCAGATAAATTGAATGAGCTTCTTGACCTGCGTAAAAAAGAAAGAAATGAGTACAGAAAAAAAGAAGAGCTTATTGCAGATACATATACTAATCTTTCACACGATATAAGGACACCGCTTACATCACTGGATGGGTATTTCCAGCTTATAGAGGAATGTGACAATATAGATGACCAGAGGAGATATCTTGATATAATCAGAGAAAGGCTTAACAGCCTTAATGAAATGCTGGAGGAGCTTTTTACATTCACTAAGCTGAAAAATGATTCGTATAAGCTGGAGCTTACGGATTGTTGTATGAACAGAATATTAAAAGAAGCTGTATTTTCTTATTATGATGAATGGAAGAAGCAGAGCATCTGCCCAGATATTAGTATTACTGAGGAAATGCTGTATATATCAGGTAATAAGCAGGGCTTAAGGAGAGTTATACAGAATGTCATAAAAAATGGTCTTGATCATGGGGAAAAGAATATAAGTATCAAGCTTATCCGTGAGGATAATCACGCCTTGCTTAAAATCAGCAATTATACGGAACATCCTGAAAATATTGACTTAAGCCATGTGTTTGAGCGTTTTTATAAAGCAGATGTGGCAAGAGGCAGAGCCTCAACCGGACTGGGTTTATCTATTGCAAAAGAGCTTGTGGAGCGTATGAATGGAGATATAAGTGCAAGAATACAGGGGAATGATTTCATTATTGAGATAAAAGTTTTGCTTGTGGTATAACATGCATAGGCTGAAAACCAGGAGGATTACATCATGGAACGAGTAGTACAATTTTTAAAAGAAGGACAATGACATGGTAAGAAAAATTATGCGGGATCCATTATTTCTCGCTCAGAAATCAATAGGTGCAACAGAAGCAGACAAGCAGGTTGTTACAGACCTGCTAGATACATTAAAAGCAAATGGAGGAATAAAATATGTTAGAAGTAGGAAAAAAAGCACCGGACTTTGAATTGCCGGATCAGAATGGAGAAATGCATAAATTAAGCGATTATGCAGGAAAAAAAGTGATCTTATATTTTTATCCAAAGGATAATACACCAGGATGTACGAAGCAGGCATGTGGCTTTTCTGAGCGTTATCCACAGTTTACTGAGAAGGGAGCTGTTATTCTCGGAGTAAGCAAGGACTCTGTAGCGTC